>OMGY01002072.1_pt1 | contig 16013 bp, 12 predicted proteins | sample 1674461 | NCBI WGS metagenome assembly OMGY01 (sample SAMN05578579, study PRJEB25193) | human gut metagenome | biome: Human Microbiome; feature: human-associated habitat; material: feces | host: Homo sapiens | place: USA:Birmingham
CATACAATCTTTTAAGTACCCCCAAACCATCCAGGCCCGGCATGACTATATCCATAATCACGACATCCGGCTTAAGCGACTCAATCTGCTTTAAAGCGCTTATTCCGTCCGGCGCCGTACCTACGACAGTAATTGCATCGCTTTCCAGTTCATTTGCCAAGCTCTCCCTTGTTTCCGCATTGACATCGGCAATAAATACCTTGATTTTTTCTAACTTGACAGCCATAGTTCATTCTCCTTTTCTTTTTTCGCTTGTCTTGGCATATTCTAGCATATTGAACACACGTCTGCAATATTTTTTATAAAATAAAATTTATCCATTTTATTTAATATTCATCCTTTTAGCCCAAATTCCTCTAACAGATTTAATTTTTTACATAATATTATATCGACTGCTCTCACATTATGCGGCTTTTTGGTTCACGGTTTTAATTTATTTTACCACAAATCCCGTGGAATAAAAACCTGTAAGAACGCAGACTGAGCGTTTTTAAGGATGAAATTATAAAAAAGAGCGGAAAAATAGCCCCGCTCTTTTAAAAAATAAATATCAAAATTCAGCTTACGCAACAAACGGCTACATTTAGGCAAATTGCTGTCGTTGACCGATGCCGCCGGAGAAATACGCTTTTCGGCAAAATCCGAAATAGAAGTAAATAACATCAATATACCGCATTTTTCGTATTTCCGCCGCCCGATTTGGGCGGCGGAAACGCATTACGCTCATACATACGCAACTCGCCCGCCTTTCCCAACGGCAAAACTCAGAAATTTCCAGTTGGCGCCCGTCCAGCTGACTTCTTATCCTGAAACAGCCTTAATAATCTCAGCGCATTCTTAGGCTTGGGTTTCAGGCTCGGCCTGGCTGTCAGCCTCAAAAACGGCTTCTTCTGACCCGTTCAGACTGTCGCTGTCCGCCTCCTGGCTCACTTCTCCGGCAGATTCAGCCTCCGCCTCCTGCTCAGGCTGTCCTTCAGCTCCCAGCGCCTTAATGCTGAGACTGATCTTCTTGGCCTCAGGATTAACGTCCAGAACCATTACGTTTACTTCCTGTCCAACCGAAAGCGCCTCTTCCACCTTCTTGATAAAGTGGTCGGTTATCTCAGAAATATGTACCAGCCCGTCTATACCCGGCTCCAGATTGACAAAAGCCCCAAAGGGTGCCAGGCGCACTACCGTGCCCTTTACCACCGAGCCGACGGGATATTTTTCAAAGGCAAATTCCCAGGGCTTGGCATGGAGCTGTTTATAGCCCAGGGAAATGGTTCCCTTTTCACGGTCCATGGCCAGAACCACAACGTCTATCTCATCGCCCACCTTAAGTACGTCGGTCACTTTGTCCAGACGGTACCAGGCTATATCGCTGATATGCAGCAGGCCGTCCACGCCCCCTACGTCCACAAAGGCGCCAAAATCAGTTATGCGGCGCACAATGCCTTTAACAACGTCGCCCTCATGGATATTGCTCCAGAATTTCTCTTCCTTTTCCTCGCGCTCCTGCTTAAGCACCAGCGCGCGGCTGGCTACAACCCTGCGCTTTTTAACGTCAACTTCCAGCGCTTTAACAGTAAAGGTCTTGCCGACATACTGGGAAAGATCCCTTACATATCCGCGTTCGCGCAGCTGGGAGCCGGGGATGAATACCGTTATGCCGTCCACGTTGGCCAGCACGCCGCCCTTAACGGCTTCCTTAACCGTTACTTCAAAGGGCTCGCCCTGATTTATCTCAGCCAGCTTCTTATCCTTAGCCAGACGCTCGTCCACGGCTTTTTTGGACAATATAACATTGCCGTTGCCGTCATTTACCTTGAGCACCTCGACTTCCACTTCGTCTCCTTCCTTCAAAATATCCTTGGGACTGATGTTGCCCCCGGCGGTTAATTCCTCCTTGGAGATGAAGCCGTCCATCTTATAGCCGACGCTCACGCCCGCTTCGTTGTCGTTTACATACACCACATAGCCTTTAATTACCTGGCCGGGGCGTATCTTAACCAGCGTCTTATCCATCTCCTCCAAAAAATCAGAATCCTGCGTCTTGAGCATGTCCTCTCGTTCGCTCATCTTGTCTACAACCTCCTTAATTACCCAGTCAGGCGTGGAAGCGCCCGCTGTTATCCCTATGCTCACAGGGCCATTTATTTCCAGCGCGGAAAGTTCTTGAGCGCTTTCCACCGCATAGGTTCTTTTGCAAAGCCGTCCGCATATTTCATAAAGCTTACGGGTATTAGAGCTTTCGCGGCAGCCTACCACTATCATAACGTCGCTGCGGGCCGCAAGCTCGGCTGCTTCAGCCTGCCGCTGCTCGGTTGCGCTGCATATAGTATTGTGCACCTGCATATTATAACCGCAATCGCGCAAAAACTCAACAATTTCCTGCCACTTTTTCTTATTTGCTGTTGTTTGGGCCACCAGGCACAATTCTTTCCCAGAAAAATCCAGTTCTTGAGCCTCTTCAACGCTGTTTATTATCACAGCGCTGTTAAGGCAATAGCCGTTAATGCCTATAACTTCCGGATGCTCCCTCTCTCCAAGAATTACTACCTGCTTGCCCTCCCTATATGCTTGCGCAGCAATATTTTGAATTTTTTTTACAAAGGGACAGGTGACGTCCACCAGCTCCTGGCACTGTTTTTTCAATTCCGCCTCTGTTTCGGGCGGGACGCCGTGGGAACGTATTATAACGGTATGGGCGCGGGCATCCTTAAGGCTGTCCGCCTGTCTAAGGCCCATATTTTCCAGCCGCTGTGTGACAAATTTATTATGTATTATTGGGCCCAGAGTGCATGCCGAAGCCCTTTCCCGCGCGCACTCCTCCGCCTTTTCAACAGCCCGGCGCACTCCAAAGCAGAAGCCGGCGCTTTCAGCCAGAGTAACGCTCATTCTACGCCTCCTCCTCGTGGAGCAGGCTGTTCATCCTGGCGCACAGCTCGTCGGTTATCTCATCCAGCGTGTCCTGCTTAAGGCGGCGGTCTTTATAGTCCTCATATTTTATAGGCTCGCCCACTTTCATCACGTTGCGTTTTAAAACCAGCGGAGGCCGCATGAACATTACCGGAATAATATCCGCCTTGGCCTTAAGCGCAATAAAAGCCATGCCCGAATACATTTCCTCGCGCTTTACAACCGGACTTTCCTTGACCCGCCTGCCCTGAGGAAATATTCCCAGCACTTCATCTTTATTAAGCACCTCTATCGCATGTTTCAGGGATTTCAAATCGCTGCTTGCCGGATGCACGGGAAAAGCGTGCATTTTCCTGAAAAAAAAGCCAAGCACCGGCCGCCCCTCAAAAAAGAGAGCCTTAGCCATAAAATTTATTACCCTCGGACATTTGGCTATCAGCATGGGTATATCCAGGTAAGTCTGATGGTTGCAGGCAAGTATATACCTGCCCTCCCTGTCCAGTTTTTCTCCGCCTATAACTTTGGTGGGCATTAAAAACACGATAAGAAAACGGAAAATTGCCCTGATAATCTTATAAAACATCTGCCTATTCCTCTATAAAGCTCAGCATATAATCGAGTACCTGTTCCAGGGTCATGTTGGTAGAATCAACAAGTACCGCATCGGGCGCCTGAACCAGCGGGGAGGCTGCTCTGTGCATATCATTATAATCCCTATCGTTAATATCGGCAAGCACTGTTTCAAAATTCACCTGTTTTCCCTTTTGAGCCAGTTCAGCCGCCCTGCGCTTTGCCCTCTCGTTTGCCGAGGCAGTCAAAAAGAATTTATAGCGCGCGTCAGGCAGGACATGCAGGCAGATGTCCCTGCCGTCCAGCACGCAGCTCTGCTTTTTTGCCAGCTCCCTCTGCAAAGAAACCAGCTTTTCCCTGACGCAAGGCAGCTTGGAAATATCCGACGCCGCCTTGGACATATGGTGCTCGCGTATCCTTTCGCTCACATCCTTGCCCGAAACAAACATCTTCTGCGCCCCGTTTTCAAAAATTATACCCATATCTATATTGAGCAGCTCCTCCGCTACCCGCCGTTCATCCTCAAGGCTGATATTTTTATCCAGCATATGCAGCGCGCACGCCCTGTACATGGCGCCCGTATCCAGGTATGCTATACCCAGTCTTTCGGCCAGCATTCTGGCAATGGTGCTCTTTCCGGCGCCCGAAGGGCCGTCTATGGCTATCTGATAAATTCCCATTTTATTTCTCCGTTTTTATTTGGTCTCCGCCGCCTTTTGCAGCAAAGCCCATTTTCCATCTAAACTTAAAAATTTTTCCTGCCGCGCCGTGCTATATTGCGCGGTGTCCCAGGCCCACGGCTACGTCGTTAAGGTGAAGCAGGCCTATGGCGAAATATGCCGCCACGCATATATGGTCCCCCTTGCGCGCTATACCTATCTTACCGCCTACGCTCAGGCCCAGAGCCTTGCTCATAATCTGGGAAAGCGCCTCGTGCGCCGCGCCCGCGACGCCTCCCTCCTCTATATGCCCTTCTTTTACAACTCCCTCGCGCTTGGCCGCCACTATCGCCCTTTCGATAAACTTGTTTACCGAACTGATATAGTCTCCCCCGCAGTCCACTGCCGCCGAAAGGATGTCAGAGGCCAAAAGCTCTTCCCGGCACCGGCGCTCTTCCTCCCTGGACTGGGTCATACTCATCATTATGGCCGCCCGTGCTATCTCCTTACTGGATATAAACATAATTCCGCCTCCTCATACGCTCTCCCCGGCCAGCCGCCCCGTACTGAAAGCTATCTGCAAATTATAGCCGCCCGTAAAAGCGTCCACATCCAGCATTTCCCCTGCAAAAAACAGGCCGGGTACTATTTTAGACTGCATATCGGCCGGATTGACTTCTTTAATATTTATTCCGCCTCTGGTTATAACCGCCTCGTTATAACCCCCGTATCCGGTGCATTTAACAGAAAAATGCTTAATGGCCGCCGCCAGAGCGCGGCGCTCTTCCCTATTAAGCTGATTGGCGGGAATATCCCTGTCTATGCCCGCTCTCAACAGCACCGGCTCTCTCAGCGCATTTATAAGCATGCCGGACAGGGAATTGCGCAGCAGTTTGCCTGAAGCGCCCTTCAATTCTTCTATAATGCGCCTGTCCAATTCATCCATGCTTACGGCAGGCTTTAAATCTATATAAACCTCGCTCTGGGCGGGATTTTCCAAAACACTGCTCAAAGTCAGAACCAACGGCCCTGAAATGCCGGTATGGGTAAATAGCATTTCCCCGCGCTCACGGAAAATTTCCCTGCCCTTAAAGCAGGCACAGAGCTCCACATTCTTTAATGAAACCCCGCTGAGCGCGCTTAAAAAGGGGTCGTCCGCCAAAATTGAGGTAAGTGCCGGGCGGCAGGGAGTCAGCTTATGCCCTAAATCCGCAGCAAAGCGCATGCCCTCGCCAGTGCTGCCCGTAGCCGGATAGCTCAGGCCGCCCGTAGCAAGAACCAGGCTGCGGGCGGAAAAGCTTTCGGTTTCAGCATCCACTAAAAAGCCTTCCTCTTTTATCCTTATGCCTTTAACAGCCGTATTCAGCCGGATATGCACGTCCTCTTCCTTTAGATATGAAGCCAGCGCCTTAATTATATCGCTGGACTTATCGCTTACGGGGAACACCCTCCGCCCTCTCTCAATTTTAAGGGGAGTCCCCAGCTTTTCAATCAGTTCGCAAAGGGTTGAAGGCGGAAAGGAATAAAGGGCGCTGTACAGAAATCTCGGATTACGGGGCACATGCTCCAAAAATTCTTCGCAGTCGCAGGAATTAGTAAGATTGCACCTGCCTTTGCCCGTTATATAAAGCTTTTTGCCCAGCTTTTCATTTTTTTCGAGCAGAAGCACCCTTTTGCCTCTCTCTGCGGCCGTGCCCGCAGCCATCATGCCTGCCGGCCCCCCGCCTATAACTATAACATCATACATCATTTGCCGCCCGCATAGACGTTGTGCGCGTCCCAAATTGCTTCCAGTTCCCTGAAACTGCCCGCAATCTCATCCTTTTTCTTTATTCCTATGGCCACAATCAGCGCGTTGGCCAGGCTAAAGGGGGCAACCAGCGAATCCACAAAAGAGGTCATAGCGCTCTTAGCCGTAAGCACAATATCCGCTTCATTTGAAAGGGGAGAAGCCTTGCTGTCGGTAAGCGCTATGCATTTAGCGCCCCTGGAGCGTGCAAAAGCCATGCCTTCTATCGTGCGGTTGGAATATCTCGGAAAGCTGATACCTATAAACACATCCCCTTCCCCTATATGCATGAGCTGCTCAAATATATCGCTTATGCCGGCGCTGACCGTGCGCACGCTGGTAAGCATAAAATCCAGATAATATCCAAGGAACTGCGAAAGGGGCGCGGAAGAGCGCATCCCCATAACATAGACTTTCCTGGCGGCAAGCAGGCTTTCCACCACCGCTTCAAAATCCTCCTGCGCCGTCTCGTTGAGAGTGGAGCGGATATTATCCATATCCTCCTTCATTACCTTAGCCAGCACTTCGCTTTTATCTATGTCCCCCGACATTTCTATGAGCTGCACGGTAGTAAGCTTATTGCGGATTACTTCCTGCATCGCCTTTTGAAGCTGGGGATATCCGTCATAGCCCAAACTGTCAGCAAAGCGCACTACTGTAGATTCACTCACCTGCGTGCGCTCCCCTAATTTATGAGCGGTCATAAACGCAGCCTTGTCAAAATTCTGGGTTATATATTCGCATATGCGCTTATGCCCCTTGCTCATGCGGGGATATCTGCTCTCCAGCCTGTGCGCCAAATCAGTTCTGTCAGACATTCTGCATCCCTCCAAAATCACTAATATAATAACGGCATGAAGGAAAAATTGCAAGAGTTATTTCTCAATATTTCATTTTTCATAATATTTCAACGCCCGGAGCGCCCAAAAAGGCGTTTCTAATCAATAAATACAGCATATGCCTGCTGCCAAAATAAAAAATTTATGCATACCCGCATACTTTCACTTGAATAATATATAAAAATAATATATAATAAGGCGTAAGGAGGCGCCCTGCGCAAAAAATATGGGGCGGCCGTTTATTTTAGCCGTTAAGGGGCATAGAAAGGGAGATTTAACATGAAATCAGTAAACATCCTTTTAAAGGAAGCGCAAAACATCAAATCGCTCGTATCCATCATTAATAAGTATCCTTATGACATAGATTTGCGTTCGGGCCGTTATGTAGTGGACGCTAAGAGCATACTGGGCATTTTCAGCCTGGATCTCTCCAAGCCCGTCACAATGGAAATATATAACGACGACTGCGACGCCCTTTTAAACGACATAAAGGATTTTATTGTTAAATAAGACTGGTTTAACTGGCAGCAGGGAGTCACTTAAAATGGCAAACGCATCTGAATGGGGTCCTCAAAGACATAATTTTACTGAAGAGCTGCTGACTGTGCTGTACGTTTTAGAGCGTATGGCACAGGGCACTACTCTTAATCAGCTTATAGAAATTATGGATGAGACTACCGAGATAAACTACTTTGATTACCGCAACGCGCTTGAGCATTTGCTTGAGCGCAAACTCATTTTTTCATATCCGTCTCAAACGGGCGAAAGATATATACTGTCCATAAGCGGACGGCAGTCTCTCGCCCATTTTGTTCCCATGATAAAAGGCTCGGTCCGGGACCGCATAGACGCATATATAAAAGACAATATGGCCGCCTTCAGGCAGGAGAACGAAATCATCACATACCGCTCCTGCATTGCGGACGACAGCTATATTGTATTCATGCGCGCATTTGATAACGACGAATGCGTTCTGGAAGTGGCCCTTCCCGCCAACAGCGCCCAAAGCGCGCGCAGCCTGGAAGAAGATATGAAGAAAAAAGCCGGCCTTATAAGCAAAGCAATATACGACGTGCTGGCTCAGGAAGAGTCAGATTAATTAATATTTATATATGAGCACGCATGCATGAATAGCAGATATTCTGGGTTTGCGCGCATAAGCTCTAATCGGGTTTAAATTGCGGTTGAAAAATTGAAACCAGGCCGCCGTCCTTTTTAAATGGAACGGCACTAATTTAAGCTTATAACAGGGCGGCGCCCTGCAAAATAATTTTGGAGTGATAAATAATGAAAGTATTGGCTTTTGATTTTGGCGCGTCAAGCGGACGCGCAATACTGGGAGAATTTGACGGCTCCAAGCTGACCCTCAGCGAGCTGCACAGGTTCTCAAACGACCCCGTTGAAATAAACGGAACCTTATACTGGGACGTATTAAGGCTGTTCTTTGAACTGAAGCAGGGACTTCTTGAAAGCAAAAAACAGGGGCATGACGATATCGCCAGCATAGGCATAGACACCTGGGGCGTAGATTTCGGACTGCTGGATAAGCAGGGACGGCTCCTGTCTAATCCCGTACACTACCGGGACGGACGCACGGACGATATGATGGAAAAAGCCTTTAAATTAATGCCCAGAGAGGAAATGTATGCTCAGACCGGACTGCAGTTTATGCAGTTTAACACCCTTTTCCAGCTTTTGGCCTTAAAAGAACAGCAGCCCGAACTGCTCAGGCAGGCGGACACTCTGCTCTTTACCCCCGATTTATTTACATATTTCCTGACAGGCAAAAAAATCTGCGAATACACTATAGCCAGCACCTCCCAGATGATTAATCCCAAGACCCGAAGCTGGAACGAGGCTGTGCTTAAGGCGCTGGATATAAAATCAGATATGCTCCTGCCCCTTACTCCGGCGGGAACCCCAGCCGGGCCTCTGTCTGACAGAATCATCTCCGAGCTGGGCCTCAGGAGCAATCCGACCGTTATTTCGGTAGCGCAGCACGATACGGCCAGCGCGGTTATGGCAGTTCCTGCAAATGAAGAGCATTTCGCTTATATTTCAAGCGGGACCTGGTCCCTTTTAGGAAGCGAAACAGATACCCCCTACATGGACGCCGCGTCAGCCGAACTGAATTTCACAAACGAAGGCGGCTATAACGGCACTACCCGCCTGCTCAAAAACATTATGGGCCTTTGGATTATCCAGGAGCTGCGCCGTGAATGGCTCAAGCAGGGCCTGGACTATTCCTTTGGAGAAATGGCTGAAATGGCGGAGACTGCCGAGGGCTTCAAATGCTTTATCGACCCGGATGACAGCTTATTCATGCCCCAGAACAACATGAGCGGACGCATAAAGGAATACTGCAAACGCACTGGGCAATTCGTTCCTGAACAGCCGGCAGAAATTATACGCTGCGTGCTGGAGAGCCTGGCGCTTAAATACCGCATGTCCCTTGAGGGCCTGGAAAAAATCCTGGACTATTCCCTGCCAGTACTGCATGTTGTGGGAGGAGGGTGCCAGAATGCCGCGCTTAACAGGTACACCGCCAGCGCCATAGACAGGCCGGTTATAGCCGGGCCGGTCGAGGCTACTGCGATAGGCAACATAATGTGCCAGCTTATAGCGCTGAAGGCTGTGCCCGATATTAAGACGGCGCGCAGGATTATTGAACACTCCTTTGAAAGCGTAACCTATAAGCCTGAAAATCCCGAAAAATGGGATGAAGCCTATAAGCGCTTCAAAAGTCTTGTAAGCAATAAATAAGCAAGCATATATTATAGTTAAACTTACCGCTGGCAATAGGGCGGCGCTTAGCGTTTTAACTCTGCTGATGCGGCGCAGAAAAATCCCGCGGCGTTTGCGGCCTTCGGCCGCGAAGCCGGGCAGACGCCCGGCTCGGCAGGCGCAGCCTGCCAAACGCCGCGGGATTTTTCTGCGCCGCCTCCCCCACAGCCTCAAATTAAGCGCCGCCCTTTATTCCGCTTACATTATAAAGCATTTTAAAAGCAACAAAATTTCTGCATGTATAAAAAAGCGCCCTGTGAATATTCACGGGGCGTTTTAAATCAGCTTATTATTTTATTTTCTGCTGCCCTTTAATTTCCTGCAAACAGGCACTGAGGCTATACCAGCCGCAATAAGCGCGCACAGCATAATCCAAAGCACCAGGCTGCCGCTATCCCCTGTACCTCCGGAATTATCCATTATCTGCAAATTGGCTATAGCGTCCAATATGGCCTGGGCCATTTTGTCTACCTCTGCCTGATAGCGGATATCCAGGTTCCATTGTACACTGTCAACCGCTTCCTTTAAAGCCGCGGCGCTCTCAGCCGTATAAATGCTCAAATCTTCAGGCACCTTTTCCAGCGCGCTCTCTACGGCCGAATAATCCGCTTCCTCATAGGACAGAGTTATCTCTTCCTGGTTAAGTCCGGCCGGCAGGAAGACAGTAAGCTTCAATCCATATGCCGTTTCCTGCCTGCTGCTTCCGTCTGGCAGCGTAATAGTCACGGTCGCGTCCGCCATCTGTTCGTCAATTTCAAAGGTATACGGAGCCACGTTCTGACCCTGCGTGTTCTTAGGAAGGGGAGAAACTCCCTCAGCCAGAGAATAATTATCCGAAATTATATTTCCGCCGTTAATAATTACCCTGTTGCCATCGGCTTCCTGGGAATACGCCGGGCTTCCGATAAGGCAGCCGTTCATATGCTGGGAGGAAATTATAATTATGCCGCCGTTAATGGTAATATTGCCACAGGGGCTGTAATCCTGGCCGCCTCCTATGGCCGCTCCGTCATTTGAGCCGGCAGTAATTACGCCGCCGTTTATAATAATTTCATCTACATAGCCGTATTCCTCTGCATCGCCGTCCGAACCGGCGCCAATGCCCGCTCCGGCGTCACCCATCGAAAGCGCCGTAACATTGCCCCCGTTAATGGTAATGCTGCCGCCCTGGCCGCGGTCGCCGCTTCCAATTCCCGCGCCGTCATCATCCAGGCACTCGGCATATATATTTCCGCCGTTGATGACAATCTCTCCGGCTCCGCCTTCCCAGCCGCCGCCGATACCCGCACCATCGCTGCTGCTTAAAGCAGTAATATCGCCGCCGTCTATAATAATAGAGCCCGCATCCTCTCCTTCATTTCCGCCTATTCCGGCCCCATCTTCTCCGCCCAGAGCATAAAGGCTGCCCGTGCTTTCCTCCAGAATATGCAGTTTAGCGCCCTCAGGCACATTCAGTCCGGCGCAATATTCCAAGTTTTCCAGAACATTATTCCCCTTAAGGATCATTTCCACTTCAGCGCCTTCCAAAATGGCAAAGGGCGGATAGTCCTCGCTATATATGCTAAGTCCGATTAATGTTATTTGATGGCTGCCGCTCTCTACTATTACGCCGTATTCATCAGTATTGCCTATTATATAATAGGGGCCGGTATAAGCCGTTTCGTTGTCGTCCGCTCCCCGGTAATAGCCGGTTTCTGTGATAATTAAGGGTCCGTTATTTATATATATCAGCCCGTTAGGAGTACCGTCCCCCAATTCGAGCGCCTCTATAGCCGCTTCTATTGAAGACGCATATTCATTTACAGTTTCCTGCTGGCCTTTGCCTAAAGACCAGTTAATATCGTTCACAAGCTCATAAAGCTCAAGCGCGCTCTCAAGAGTATAAGCCTCAGGGTTTTCAGGCATTTGGGCCAGCACTTCTTCCAGCAATGTATAATCCGCAATGTTAAGAGAAAAAATTACTTCGCGGTTTGCTGTATCGTCAAAATCCACTTTGCTGTAAGCAGGCTCCTCCGCTCCCGGCAGAGTAATGGTCAAGCCGCATTCGTCATCATAATAGCCCTTGCGCCATACAAACACATAGCCCGCATCCTCTGAATAGGGCAGATAAACGGTTTCCTGTTCGTAATCGTATGACATATCCAGTTCCCTTATTAAAACGCCGTCCCGGTATATTATAAGCTTTGCGCCATCCCAGCCGTCGCCGTAGTCGTCGCTCATAACTATTTCTATGGCGTTGGTGCCGTCCTCCTCCAGGCGGACAAAGCCGCAGATGGTACAGGTGTATTTTACGGCCGGCACATTAGCATCTGTACCCGGTACCTCAACGCCCTCATCCCATGTATGCTCCTCATAACCGCTTGCCCAATCGCATAAATCGCAGTATCCGTAATGCTCGTCTCTCCAATATTTCCAGATAACATCATGTGCTTCTGTGCCTTCATAACCACAGATCCTGCATGTTGTCTTATGCTGGCTGTCGTCTATCACCTCGTAAGAGAAATTATGCTCCTCGTTAATAGTTTCTCCGCAAATATTACACAAGCCCGTGTGCCCGTTCTCGGCCACTGAATAGCTGTCGCATTCATGGTCATGCAGCGTCCCGGTGCCCAGCACCAGCGCTACATAACGGTTATCAAGATTGCCCAGCCCCGAAACGCCCTCTGGATTAGTGACGGCCGCCTCAATATTTTCATTGATAGAACGAATAGGACTGCTCATGCAGTCAAGCTCCAGACGGCTGTTCTCCGTCATGGTTATGTTAACTGCCGCCCCCGTTCCGCTAAGCAGCTGGATTCCCGGATGATTATCGCCTATTACTGTATTGGAGCCCTCAACGGTAATATTGAGGGTTACTCCGTTGCCGGCATTGATGGCGCTGCGGCTTGGAGCTGAATCCATTGTCAGATTGCGCAGGGTAACATTATAGGAGTCGCTCCCTCCATCCTCAGGAGAATTAAAATAAACCTCCCTGTCGCCGCTGCCCGTCAGGATATAATCCCCCGTATAGCTCACCTTCGCCGAGTTTTCTATTACATAGCCGTCGGAATATACATTTATCCTTCCCTGGCAACGTCCAGTACCACCGCATCATCTGCGGCCAGCGCGGAAAGCATAGGAAACATGCTTAAAAACAGCGCCGCGGATAAAACCAGGCTGATAATTTTGCCCCATTTTTTCCTCATAAAATACTTCCTCCATTTTTAAAACTAATAACTTGAATAACGCCTTGCCCTTTAATTTGCCCAGAATTGATTCTAAAAGGCTTACTTAATGAATTTTAACATAAAACATATCGGCAAGCAAGAAATTTTTATATTTTATATATGCTAATTTTAACCGGACGCATCGCTTTCTGTATTCTTACTTTCTATTATTTTATTTTGGCTCTGTTTTTGCTCTGAAAACCGGCCTTTAGGGCGTAAATTCCTTTATAAACTCCGCTGCGGGCGCCGAGAGCGGGCAGTCTGAATAAGTCACCACCGTTACCGCCGTATCCAGCACCTTTTCATCCAGCCGGGCAATAGCCAGCCGCGGCAGCTCCAGCAGCATAACCGAAACGCACAGCTCTTTAATGTCCATATTGATTATGCGCACGGCAAAATATTTATAATTATGAATGTTTGGCAGAAAGCGTACGTTCATCCAGTCCGAACAGCAATGTAAAGCGTCCACATACTGTTCGCTGTTGGGCACCGTTAATATAAGCGCCTTTTCCAGCTCGCTGACCCGCCCTGACGAAATCATGGAAATACTCTGCCGGTAGCTGGAAAGGTCGGCTACCCTGTAATCATCAGCCAGCCGGTAAACATCGCTGAAATCATCAAGGACAAACGCGCCGTTGGGCAGCTCAGATATGTCGTTGACCATATATATCCCGCCTATGGCGTATTGCTGCCCCTTCTCTACCTGTTGATACCTGAAATCAAACACAATCCTGTTGACATTCTCCATATTCTGAATGCTAGTACGGGTATCCATCCTGTTGCGCAGAGGAACGGTGGCCTGAACATCCAAAGGATATAGAAGATATCCGTCAAATCCCTTAGGGAGCACAACCGAGCATTCATCCGCATTATTAGTAGCATCGCATATATTGGGGTGCACCCTCTCTCCGTTGAGCTTATATACTCTGGCCTTGGCCGCATGAAAATATGAGCGCTTATCTTCGTAGTATGTGCCGCGGGCATATCTTTCGGCCATAGCAAGAGGCACAACCGCAGCGCCCCTGCCCCTCAGCGCCATATTGGCCGCCGTCTCAAACTGCTCGCAGAGCACGCTGACTTCAGGCTCAAACCCGCTGGCCGCGCAGGCATGCATTATGGCCGAAAGAGTTTTGCGCGTTATGCACAGGGGCACGCCGTTAAGCTGAGCAAAGGAGATATTGCCCCCGTCAAAATAATCCGCGCGGCTCTCATACAGCACGGCCATGGATTCGGAATTTTTATAATGCACCCGCATATCCTCCATGGGCGAAGCCAGCGCCTTTATAACTCCCACGTCCACCGTCCTGTCCCTCAGCGCCGTAAGCACTTCGGTGCCCGATTTTTCATATATCTCATATTTGACCCTGGGAAATTTACGGCCAAAGCGGTGCAGCGGGCCGTCCAGCACCCAGGCCAGACATGCCGAGCTTACCCCCAGCTTTAAAATGCCTGCGTTGCCGTCGGCGCAGTCGTCCAGCTGGTCCCGCAGCTCGCGCTCCAGCGCCAGCATCCTGCGCGCGTACCGGTAAAACAGCTCCCCTTCAAAGGACAGGCTCACGCCGTGCGAGCTGCGCTTTAAAAGCATGCAGCCCATCTCCTCCTCAAGGCTTTTAAGCTGTGTGCTCAGCGCGCTCTGGGCTATATGCATCCTGCGTGCGGCGGCAGATATGTTTCGTTCTTCAGCTATAGCTATAAAGTTCTCCAAATATGCGGTATTCATTTTTTCACTTCACTTATCTATAAAATAAATTGCGTTATTTATTTTTTTGATGACAACCCCTTACCCTATTAATATACAATATTTAATAGCAAATTTCAATATACATTTTTAAGGAGGTAATGATAAAATGAAACGTGCAGTCACCTTGCTGCTGGCCGTTATTATGGTCCTAAGCATTCTGCCCATTTCTCAATCAAGCCCGCAGCAAAGCGCCGATTACCTGCTGCTTGAAGATTTTGAAAGCGGCATAGACGGTTATTACGGCGGCGATTTAAGCCAATACGGCCTGGCATTGCCCAATTTTGTTGCTCAGCCAAGCGGCCATTCGGGAAACGGCATCTTTTCGGTTATGACGCAGAACGGCCAGTGGTGCGAAACCTTGCAGAGCACCGATACGGCCCTTGTCCGGAATTTTGAAGCCAATGCGGATGATTACGGCTATTTTATGTTCTATATAGCCGGTATTCAGACCCTTCCGCTCGAACTTACGGTAACGCTCAGGAGCAGTACGCAGAGATATTACTTTACCGCTCCGGACGCCGCGCTTTACAGCCTGGACGGCGCAAGCCAGACAGTAACCGGGGGCAATGCCTCAGGCGGAGGCGAAAACACCTCCATAACCATCCCCGCCGGATTCAGCGGCTATGTGGTTTACAGTCTGGATATGTCAGCAGTAAATTTTGATGTAACCAACATCGTGCTGGACGTGCGCACCAACGGAGCGTTCAAGGATGATTCCTACGGCTTTGATTCCTTCTACTTAACTAATTCACCAAAGGAAATAATGGATATGTACAATCAAAACAATCCTGATGACGACGGCAATAACCAATATATGCTGCTGGAAGATTTTGAAAGCTTTGCCGCAGACGGCACTATGCCCGCGGGCTATTCTTCCTCTGATCTTACCAGTTTCGGCGTGCCTGCCGTGGCCGAATATCAAATTAAAAAAAGCGGACATTCGGGAAACGGAATAGCCTCGGTAATGCCTGCAAATTCCCAGTGGTGCGAAGTGCTGCTCTGCGGTCAGAATACTTCCCTAGTGAACCGCTTTAAAGCAAATGCAGCCGATTATCAGTATTTTATGTTCTACTATTCGGGCATCCCCGGAATTGAAACCAATTTAACTGTCACTCTCCGCGGCGCTTCCTCCCGTATTTATCTTACGGCGGATACCGTATCTCTTTACACGCTTGAAGGAGAAAGCCTTGAAGTTGTAGGCGGAGACAAGTCAAGCTCAGGAGTGGCTAATTCCTCCTTTGCGGTTCCCGCCAGCTTCAAGGGCTATGTCGTATTTAAGCTGGATATGTCCAAAGTGGATTTTGAGATTGCCACAATAGGGCTGGACATGCGCTGCACAGGAGCATTCATGGGGGATTCTTACTGCTTTGATTCCTTCTACCTTACAAACGACCCGCAGCTTATCATAGATTTACCCAATGACGGCGGCATAACGGGTGAGGAAAGCAATATCCCCGATATACCGGACGATATAGACGATGCTGTAGCCCAAGCAAAAGCTATGTTTGATTCGTTATTAGATTA
>OMGY01002074.1_pt1 | contig 16003 bp, 18 predicted proteins | sample 1674461 | NCBI WGS metagenome assembly OMGY01 (sample SAMN05578579, study PRJEB25193) | human gut metagenome | biome: Human Microbiome; feature: human-associated habitat; material: feces | host: Homo sapiens | place: USA:Birmingham
AGATAAAAAGATTAGTATTTGGTTAATATTTACAAATACTAATCTTTATTGGATATTGTTTTTTGAAAAAATCAATTTACTTTATTTGGAAAATAATTTTAACTAGCACAACAGATTAATTAGATTGTATAAAATTAATTTTTACTGACCTAAAAAATAAATATTTTGATGACTCTATTCTTTCTTTCACCATATTTGAATAAGTAAATTCATCAATTATAACATTTATAGTATCTATATTAGGGTGAAGATATAATATCAAATTAAATAGTTCATCTGTATTAGATTGTAATATACCTGTTATATATTTTTTATGTTCATCTGTAAGTTCAACATTACCATTTATTCCAGTAAATAATATCTGTTTATGATACATTATACTATCTGGATTTAGAACCTCTGATTTTACAAACTCAAAGGCTTCGTCATCTACAGCAAATATTACATCTATATCTTTATATTGGTACTTTTTATTTAATAATTCTTTAAAAGAATTTAAATAATCTTTATCATTTCTTTTTCTTATATCTAAATATTCTAAATCTATATTTAAATCTAAGTCTTGTGGCTTTATTTGTTTTAATTTTTCTTCAAATCCAGTTAATACACGGTTTTCCCATTCATTCTTAGAATCATATGAATTTATAACTAATATATCTAAAGTTTTATCATTATTTTCTAAAATATTATATGCATATATTGAGGTTGTACCATTTAAAATGATTAATATTGTTATGCTTATAATAGTTGCATAATTTAATAATCCTTTCTTCATTTTGCTCTCCCTTATATTGGCTTTTTAGATTATTTTATTATTTCTATTATAGTCAATAAATCATTTACAATTCTATGGAAAATTATAGCAATATAATTACAATAAAAAATGAACCTAAAATTAGATTCATTTTTATAGTTTATTTTATTAATTCTAAAGTTTTTTCTGTAGCATTTAACTTATACTTACATCCAAAAGGAAGTGTTATCATTGGAGTACAGTGACCTGATTTTAAGTTAAATATACAAGGCTTATTGTACTTAGATACTCTATCTTGTATAAGTTCTAAGATTTCAAAATCATCATCATTTTCCTTGTTACAATCACAGAAATCACCAAATACGATTCCAGCACAGTCATCAAATTTACCTGCTAGTGATAGCTGAGTTAACATTCTATCTAGTCTGTATATAGCCTCACCAACATCTTCTATAAATAGTATTTTATCCTTTGTATCTATTTCATATTTAGTTCCAATACCTGCTGCTATTAATGCTAAATTTCCACCTATTAATTCACCTTCACACTGCCCTTTTACAACTGTATATATAGGTTCATCATTAGGGTTTTCAAACTTAGTAACATTGTTATTTAAAGCATTTATTAAAGAGTTATAAGTAAATTCATCCCATTTAGGAGATGTTCCTGCCATTATCCCATGAAATGTTACTAAATCAGCATATTTATTAAAAGCTATATGTAATCCTGTTATATCTGAAAATCCAACAAAGAATTTAGGATTATTTTTTATAATATTATAGTCTATTAAGTCTAATATTCTAGGTGTTCCATATCCACCTCTTAAACAAAATATTCCATCTACAGTTTTATCTAAAAACATATCTTCAATATCTTTTGCTCTTATACTATCTTCACTTGATAAATATCCTTTATAAGAACCATAACAACTTTCTCCGAACTTAACATTATATCCTAAGTCATTTAATGCATTTTCTATTTCACCTAAAGTTGTAGCTCTAAACGGTCCAGATGGTGCTACTATACCTATAGTATCTCCCTTTTTTATTCCTTTTGGATATATCATATTATCTCCCCTTTAATTAAAACATTATGTTTGTTACAACAACAGCAGTTATTATACCTACAACATCTGCTATAAGTCCTGCAGGAAGTGCATGACGAGTCTTTTTAATACCTACTGCTCCAAAGTAAACTGCTAGTACATAGAAAGTAGTTTCTGTTGATCCATTCATTACAGATGCCATTCTACCTATTAGTGAGTCTGGTCCATAAGTTGTAAATAAATCATTCATAACACCAGATGCTCCTCCACCTGATAAAGGTCTTATAAGTGCCATTGGTAAAACTTCTCCTGGCATTCCTATTTTACTAGTTATTGGTGATAGTGCATTTGTTATTAAATCAAGTGCTCCAGATGCTCTAAAAACACCTATTGCAACTAGCATACCTACTAAAAATGGTATGATTGTTACCGCTGTTTTAAAACCATCTTTTGCTCCATCTGTAAATGTTTCATATACATTAACTTTTTTAAATGCTCCAAATAATACTATTGATACTATTATAAAGGGTATTGCATAAAGTGATATTGCATTTACTATATTTTCAAACATAATTAGTCCTCCTTACTAGCTGCTAAGGTTTTGTTAGCTACTAATTTTGCTTTTTTATTTTTTGAAAACTTTTCAAATACTTTTACAGCTACTACTGCAGCTAGTGTAGATGCTATTGTAGCAACTAATGTTGGCCCAATTATTTCTGCAGGGTTTTTAGAACCTGCTGCTAATCTATATGCTACAACACTTGATGCAACTAATGTTACTGATGAAGTATTTATTGCTAAAAACATACACATTGCATTTGATGCTGTATCTTTTTCTTCATTTAATTCTTGAAGTTCTTGCATAGCTTTTATACCTAGTGGTGTTGCTGCATTACCAAGTCCTAATATGTTTGCTGCTATATTCATAACCATAGATCCCATAGCAGGGTGGTCTTTTGGAACCTCTGGGAATAAAAACTTCATTATAGGCTTTAGTGCATTTCCTATTAATTTAACTAAACCAGCTTCTTCAGCTATTTTCATAAGCCCTAACCATAAAGCCATCATACCTATTAGCCCCATTGATAATTCTACTGCTGTTTCTGCGTTACTCATTAACGCATCTGTAACTGCTTGTGTATTACCAGTTAAAACACCTATAGTTATTCCCCCAACTAGTAATACCATCCATATAATATTAATCATTATATCTCCCCCTTTTTAGATATTCTACTAGCTTAAATAATCTAATATTTTATATATTTTTTTATCTTTTATATATACTCTGTCAACTCTTCTTGATACTATACTTAATAGCTCATTTCTATTTGTATCTGCTAAATTAGCTACATCAAGTAAATTAGGTCCGCCATTTCCATAAAAAATAACTTCACTATCCATACTAACGTCTTTGATATCTGTTAAATCAACTATACATTGATCCATGCAGATTTTACCTAGTATGTTTGCTTTTTTTCCATTTACATAGACATACCCTTTATTTGATAGTATTCTTGGTATACCATCTGAGTATCCACATAGGACTGTTCCTACTTTCATATCTTTATCTGCTATATATGAGTAGTCATAACTTATTCCTTCGCCCTTTTTAATAGTTTTTATTTGTGCAAACTTAGATTTAAAAGTCATAGCAGGTTTTAAATCCATTTCTGATTTTCTACTATTGTATCCATATAAACTTGCTCCAACCCTAACCATATCCATATGAAAATCTTTATAAGCAACCATGCCTATACTATCGCATATATGCTTTATAGGTATATTAATACGTTTTACTTTATCTAATAGATTAATAAATTTATTAAATTGCTCATAATCACTTTTCTCATCTTTAAGTGCTAGATGCGAAAATATTCCTTCTACATTTATACTTGGTAAATTGTATATATAATTGATTGTAGATGGTAAACTTTCGTCTATCTTAAATCCTAATCTATTAAATCCTGTATCTATCTTTATATGTATGTTAGCTTTTTGGGTTGTTTTTTTAGATTTATTTGATAAAATTTCAGCTTGTTCTTTTGAAAATATTGTCACTGTTATATTGTTTTGAATTGCTATATCAATACAATCATCTGGAGTGTATCCCATTACTAATATGGGTAATTTTATATTGTTATTTCTAAGTTCGATAGCTTCATTAAGACCAGCAACGCATATATAGTCAACATTTTCTTCTTCTAAAACTTTTGCAACTTCAATTGCTCCATGACCATAAGCATTTGCTTTTACAACTGCCCCTAACTTAGTATTTTTATCTATAACTTTTTTTATTTCATTTATATTGTGTTTTATAATATCTAAATCTACTTCAACGTATGTAGGTCTTAATAATCTCATATTATATCCCCCTAATATTACTTAATTTTTATCAATCTAAATCCCCATTTATTCCCTTTGACTTTTTTATTATATATCATTTTTAGATATTTTTTTTGAAAATAATGCTTATCATATTGCAAAAAATGCCATATATAATTTATTCCATTTTTATAAATACAATATTGATATAATTAAATTATCATTAAATAGGGGTGATTAAGTGAACAGTTTAACAAACAAAATTAAGAATTTAAAGTCATGGTTAATAGATGTAAGACGTGATTTACATAAAACTCCAGAACTTGGTCTTGAGGAATTTTTAACTAAAGAAAAAATTATAAAATACTTAGAAGAAATAGGTATAGATTATACTACTTATCCTGATCATACAGGGATTATGGCTTACATTAATAAAAATGCTAAAAATACAGTTGCTATTAGGGCTGATATAGATGCCTTACCTATTCTAGAAACTAATAATAAAAGTTATAAATCTATACATAGTGGTAAAATGCATGCTTGTGGTCATGATGCTCATACTGCAATACTTATTGGAAGCTGTAAAATTTTATATGATATGAGAGATGAACTAGATATAAATGTTAAGTTTTTATTCCAACCAGCAGAGGAAACAGTTGGAGGGGCAAAACTTCTAATAAAAGATGGTTGTATGGAAAATCCTAAGGTTGACTACACTATAGGACTTCATGTAATGCCACATATAAATACAGGTATGGTTGAGCTTCAATATGGTTCTATGAATGCTTCAACTGATACAGTTAGTATAACTATTGAAGGTAAACAAGGTCATGGGGCTTATCCTCATCAAGGAGTTGATGCAATAGTAGCAGCAGGTCATGTTATATGCGCTCTTCAAAGTATAGTTAGTAGAAATATAGATCCTGTAGATTCTGTAGTATTATCTCTTGGGGTTATAAATGGTGGTATAAAAGAAAATGTGATATGCCCAAAAGTTACACTTGGCGGTACTTTAAGAACTTTAAACCCTGATACTAGAAGATATACTAAAGAAAGAATAAAAGAAATAGTAGACTTTACTTGTAAAGGCCTTGGTGCAAAAGGTAGTGTTGATATTGAGGAAGGCTATGCACCACTTGTTAATGATAACTTTGTTGTAAATATAGTAAAAGAAAATGCGATAAACTTATTAGGAAAGGATAATGTAGTATTTAGAAAGCATCCTTCTTTAGGAGCAGAAGATTTTTCATTTTTCTTAGAGCATTCAAAAGGTGCTTTTTATCATTTAGGGTGTAGAAATCAAGAGAAAAATATTTTATCGCCTTTGCATACTGCTGATTTTGATATAGATGAGGACTGCTTAGAAATAGGGGTTATGCTTCATGTGTTGAACACATTGTCTTTTGCAAAGTTATAGTAATTCTTAAGATATAGTCCGCTCGAGTAAAAAACATAAGCTTCCCTCCAAACTAAAATGTCGGTTCAGCTTATGTATTTTACTCTTCGCTCATGGATTATAACGAAATATACTTGCGAGCAATATATTGGCAAAACACTTCAGATACATCCGTTGCTTAAAATTCGCTTTGCTCATAGCGCCAACGATATATCCTTGCTACCGCTTTGAGCAACGTGTTGGCGAAACACTTTGAATATATCCGTTGCTTAAAATGTAGGTTTAGCTTGTATATTTTCTTTTTTCAAAAGTTATAAATATCGAAAAATATCAATAAAAAATACTTAAAATTTATTTAGGGGGTAAAATTTATGAAAGTTTATATTAGTGCAGATATTGAAGGTACTTGTGGAATTGTTGATTGGGAGGAAACTAATTTACATGATCCTCAAGCTACATATCATAAAGAGCAAATGACTAAGGAAGTTAATGCAGCTTGTTTAGGTGCAAATGATTTAGGTTGTGAGGATATATTTGTAAAGGATGCACATGGAAGTGCAAGAAGTATAAATCCATCAATGTTACCTGAAAATACAAGAATACTTCGTGGGTTGGCTAGAAATCCACACATGATGATGGCTGGTATTGATGAAGGTTTTGATGCTTCAATGTTTATAGGGTATCATAGTGCTGCTTCGGAAGATGGCAATCCACTAGCACATACTATGAATAGTGTTGAATATGATTATATAAAATTAAATGGTATGATACTTTCTGAGTTTATTATGAATGCTTATACTTCTATATATTATGGCATACCTGTAGCATTTTTAAGTGGTGATGAAATGCTTTGTGAAAATGCAAAGAAAATTTTCCCTAATATAGTTACAGTTGCCGTTTCAAAGGGTATTGGCAATGGTTCTGTATCAGTTCATCCAAATTTAGCTGTAAAAAGAATAAATGAAGGTGTTAAAGAGGCTTTATCTGGTGATTTATCTAGACATATGATAAAATTACCGGAAAAATTTGAAATTGAAATAAAGTTTAGAAATCATTTTAAAGCTTATAGAGCATCTTTTTATCCAGGTGTTGAAAAGTTAGATTCTCAAACTATAAAATTTGTTACTAATGATTATTATGAATTTTTAAGAATGTTTTTATTTATATAATTTATAAATACTTAGTGTATAAAAATAATTATATAAACACAAAATATAGTGAATTTACTTTATAGGAGGTATATCATCAATGGAAAATACATCATTTGAAATAGCCAAAGTAAAGGAAAGTGAAAGGGAAGCAATAGAAAAAGCTGAACGTACATTAAAAGCCGAAACTGGCAAAGACTTTGTCCTTATAGCTTGGGAGAGAAAGTAGTCTCCTTTAAAGTAATTCGCCCTGACAAATTGTCAGGGCTTTAATTTACTTAACCGCTTTTAATTTAGCTATATCCGCCCAGTTGCTTGCTGTTATTACTTCCACATTTGTTATATCTTTTTTTACTGCTTCAACATCACCTTTTATATGTGCTATATCATGTTTTATGTTTTCTTGTTCTGCTTTTATTACATCTACTTTATGTTCTAAAGCCTTTAGTATTTGAGTATTCTCATTTATTTGACTTTCAATTGAATCTATCCTAGTTTCTATTGAACCAATTTTGTTTTCCATTAAATCCATTTTGTTTTCCATTAAACCCATTTTATTTTCCATTGAGTCTAATCTAATTTCCATTCTTTTTTGGCCATCTTGTAATGACTGTAAAATTTCTAGTATTTTACTTTCCACAAAAATCTCCTCCTTTTGTTTTACTAATATTTATATTATAGTCTATTTTTGTCTATTTATAAACTAATTATTATTGTATTTCATTAGGATTATTTTTCCATTGTAATTAAAATTTTCACATATTAAAATACCTGTAGATTTGGTAATTTAACTATCTACAGGTATTTTTTATTTTATTTATTTGCCTCTGCATATATCTTTTCAGCTAAATAATGAATCATGTAATTTGGGAAATTATTATTAGTTAAAATTTCATTAATTAGTCTATCATTTCTATTTTTAGTTTTTACAATACCTCTCTTAAAGTGATTCTTAGCAAAAGTACTTAGTTACCTTAAATTTGTATTTATGTATTTTATCTTTTCTATTGTATAACCCTTTAGATGTATGTGCTAAATATTTTATAAGTTGTTCTTGAAATGCCCTTATATATCCTCTAAATCCTTCTTCCATGTATATTTTAGCTTCTACATTATCAATACTATTATACACATTGTTAAAATTCTCTAGTTTCAATACACAATCTTCCATAACAACAAGCATATCTTTTAATCTATTAATATTGTACATATCTATTTTTTTCCTCCATATAAATAAAATACAACTCTCTATTTATTAAAGTTTCATCATAAAACTTATCAAACCAATTTGAAAAATTTTCTCCATATTCAAAGATTATCTCTCCAAATTCAAAGATATTACATAAAAGATATGGACTAGAATCCCTATTTACAACTACTAAATCTACAGGCATATTTAATACATCTTCTAAAAATCTTTCAAACTTTCCTCTTGTTACTAAATCTATATGTGAATTTGTAAACCAGGCTATATCTATATCACTTTCTTCTGTAAAGTATTTTGTTCCGTAGCTTCCAAAAATATATATAGCATCAGTTTCTTGACAGTTTAATACACTTATTATAATTTTTTTATACTATCATCTATTTTTCTCAATTTATACCACTTCATTTTATTTTTGGCATATTTCTTAATTTTAATTATAACATATAAAGTATAACTAAAAATCTATAACAAGTATACATAGTGGTTTATATATTATTATTAAAATATATAATTATTTACATACTTAGTTATATCTATTGGTGCTTTATTGGAATGGACTCTAGCATCTATATATTTTCTTCCTATAAAATGAGGATATAACTCAAAGTCAATATCTCCATTTTTCTTCTTCTTAGCTTCTAATGCATAATGTTGTTTTAACTCTTCTTTTGTAAATATTATAGCTTTTTCTATATCATCACTACATATTATAGTCATATAATCGTAGTCATCATCTGGTTCTTTACTAGCAAAACTTGCCCATAAGTATGTATTAGGGTCATCACCTTCACTATAGTCTTTACTTGTTCTTATCTTTACTTTTTTAATTCCTTCTGTTGTTTTGAAAATTATTTGATTTGACTTTGTTTCTACATTTTCTATTTTTCTAAGTTATTTTCTATGAATTTTGATAGTACTTGCATTGTTATATTTTTTCTACTTAACTTCATTTGTTACTCCTAATTTATTTTAAATTTTATATACATATTTTTCTATATATTATAATCTAACATAAAATCAATTTATCTTCTATATATTTCAAGTGTTGAAGTAGTCATATAAGTTTAAATTACTTTGTTTAAGTTTTGTTATTACTTCTTATATTCCTTATTGTATTATAGTCTTTTTTGTAGTTTTGAATGAGATCTACCTGTGCATATTTTTGTACTAGTTGACAAGCTATATATAAAAAAGGCTACTTTATAAATATAATATAAAGTAGCCTTTTTTATATACTCGTTATTTCTATATAAGTAAAAATATGATTTATTAGAATTATATTCACAATTAAAAATTTGTAAAATATCTTTATTTAGGAATACACATAGGTCTGCTTGTAATTGGATCTAAAATTACTATACTATCTACTCCAAACACATCTTTTAACATATTCTCTGTAAATACAGTTTCAACTCTACCCTGAGAATATATTTTTCCTTTTTTCATACAAACAAGATTATCCGCATACCTCGCCGCTTGATTTAATTCATGTATAACTGTAACTATTGTTTTTTTAGTTTTCTTATTTAAATCTTTTAATAGTTCTAAAATTTCTATTTGATATGCTAAATCTAAATATGTTGTCGGCTCATCAAGTAAAAGTATATCTGTATTTTGAGTTAAAGCCATTGCTATCCATGCACGCTGTCTTTGTCCTCCTGATAAAGAGTCTAATTGTCTATTTGCAAACTCTTTAAGTCCAGTTGCTTCTATTGCCCATTGTACCATATCATCATCTTCTTTTGTTCTTGATCCAAATAAATTTTTATATGGATTCCTTCCAAAATAGCAAAGTTCTTTTACAGTTATTCCTTCTGGTGCTATTGGTCCTTGTGGTAAAATTGCTAATTTTTTAGATAAGTCTTTAGCTTTATAATCATGTATAGATACTCCTTCTAAAAGAACATCGCCTTCCTTAGGAATTAACAATCTACTCATACCACTAAGCAAAGTAGATTTACCACAGCCATTTGCTCCAATTAGCATGGTAATTTCACCTTTAGGAATAGATAAATCTATATTATTAACTATTATTTTGTCTTCATATCCTAAAACTAAGTTTTTTATCTCTAAACTCATTAATTTCACTACCTTCCTAATTAGATTTTTTTCCTAATAATAAATATAAGAAATATGGCGCACCTACAATAGCCGTTACTATTCCTACAGGAATTTCTGTTGGTGCAATTATAGTTCTACCTATAATGTCTGCTACTACTAAAAGTATAGCCCCTACTAATCCACTTAATGGAATCACTAATTTATGTCTATATCCAACTAAACTCTTTGCTATATGAGGTGCTATCAATCCTACAAATCCTATAGTACCACTCACACTTACGCTACTAGCAGTAAGTATTATACCTATTAATAACAATCCAACTCTTAGGAAATCTACTTTTTCGCCTAAGTTAATTGCAACTTTATCTCCTAAAGATAATATATCTATTTTATTTGCTAAAATTATAGATAAAGGTATAAGTATTACTACATATGGAATTAATATTCGAACTTCATCCCAATACCTCCCCCATACACTTCCTGTTAACCATAAAAATATAGTTTGTATATTTCCAGAATTACTTATATTAAAATACTGAATACCAGCATCAAATAATGCACTCATAGCTATACCCATTATTACAATGCTAGTATTTTTAAAGTTAGTTTTTTTAGTTAATAAGTATATAATAATACCTACACCTAGGCCTCCAAACATAGCTGCCATAGGTATAGGTATTATATTTTTTAAGTTAAGATTTATTACAAGACAAGCAAAAAATCCTGCTCCCTTACCTATTCCAAGTACATCAGTTGATGCAAGTGGATTCCTAAGAACACCTTGGAAAATAGCTCCTGCTATAGCTAAACTCATACCTACTATTATAGTCATCAATAATCTTGGAACTCTATATTCAAAAATAATAAAAGAATACTTAGAAGTTGAGTAATTAAAAATTACATCAAATATATCAGTTATATTCAATATTTTACTTCCGAAAATTAAACTTATAAAAGATATAACTATTAAACTTACTATACTTATTGTAAATATTAATGTATTCTTATTTTTCACTCACTCCACCTCTTTTCATTTCTTTATTTGCTAGGAATATATAAAATACTGCACCTATAAAAGCCGTTACTATTCCTACAGGTGATTCGTAAGGGTATTTTAAAAGCTTAGATACTATATCTGATAATAAAAGTAGGTTCCCACCATATATTCCACATAATATAAAGTTTCCTCTAAAATTTCTTACACCAAATTTACTTACAATATGAGGCGTTATTAAACCTACAAAAGATATTGGTCCAGCTATTGCAACTGAAGAGCTTGATAGTAAAATTACTGTTATTGTACTAATAATTTTCGTCAATTTAACATTTTCACCTAAGCTAATTGCTATACTATCACCCATTTTTAAAGTATCCATTGAATTAGATATTACTGTTATTAGTAAAATAGATACAATAAACCATGGTAATATAGCAAGTATATGCGTAAATTGTGCGTGGTGTACGCCTCCAATCATCCAAAATACTAAATCAGATGTTTTACTTTCATTAAACAACATTATTGATTTTGTTATAGAACTTAAAAACAATTGAATACTTATTCCTACCAGTGTTATTTTTAAAGGAGATAAATTTTTAACTGAACCAATTACATAAACAAACATACCTATAAGTCCTGCTCCTAAAAATGCACATAATATTTTTATTTTATATCCTAACTGTGGAAGGAATACCATGATTATTACTACTGCTAAAGTTGCTCCTGAATTTATACCTAAAACCTGAGGTGATGCAAGTGGGTTCCTAGTCAAGTTTTGCATAATTAATCCTGAAATAGCCATAGATGCTCCAACCAATATGCAAAGTAATACTCGTGGAAGTCTTATAGTTGTTATTATTAAATGTTCTTTACTTTTGTTGTAATTGAAAATAGAGTCAATAATATCTTTAAAGCCAATATTACTCATTCCAATCAAAATATCTGTTAGCAATAACACAACTATGGCAAATAACCCTATAATTGCAAATAATGCAAACTTATTTTGTTTTTTGACCTCCATTTAAATCACCTCTCAACTACTTAATTATTTTCTATTCTTATAATAACCATCCTGACATTTCTTTCATTAATGTTTTTACAGAAATAAATCCTCTGTATTGAGTCCATGGTTTTCTTGATACTGTTACATATACTTCATTATTTTTAACTGACTTTAGAGATTTATATAATTCTGTATCTTTCCATTCTTCATATATAGTTGTGTCTATATCTTCTCTCATATACACTATTATATCTGGGTCTATCTCTACTAATTGTTCTAAAGATAAAGATGCTTCTACATCCTCACTTTGAACTGCATTAGTAAATCCTGCTTTTTCTAAAACTTGTCCTACAAATGAACTTGAAGTATGTGCTGTATACCCATCATTTTTAGGAGATCCTGTTAATACATTCTTATTACTAACTTTATCTTCTGCCTTTGCTTTAACTTCTGATAATAAATTTTCTGCTTCGGCTATTTTAACTTCTGCTTCTTCTTCTTTTCCAACAACTTTTGCTATAGTTTCAAAATTTTCTATATATTCATCATAAGTTGAATCAATACTATTTAAGACTATTGTTGGTGCAATTTTACTTAAATCTTCATATATTTCGCTATGTCTACTTGTATCTGCTATTATCAAATCTAAATCTAGAGTGCTTAATTCTTCTAAGTTTGGCTCTTTACGATTTCCTACTGATGTATACTCTGTTAATTCTCCCTCTGTAACATCAGCTACCTTACTTGCATCTTCATCATCTGCTATAGCAACTGGATCTACGTCTAAATTATAAAGCGAATCTAAGAATGATAATTCTAGTACTGCTATATTTTCAGGAGTACTATCTAAAGTTGTAGTTCCTAATTCATGTTTAACTACTATTTGATTTTTATTATCTAAATTTTCTTCTTTATTTGCTTGTGTCGTACATCCTGTGAGTACTATACTACCTAACATCACGCTCATTATCAGTGATTTTTTTCCTAATTTATAAAATTTCATATTGATATTACCTCCATCTATATATCAATATACCTATATGCATATTGATTATCATTGTCATTTTATTCATGTTATCATTCATTATTTTTTTTGTCAATATCTTTATAATGTTAATTAAAACTATATTTAATATTATTGATTTATTTTTTATACAAATAATCTTATTGTAAATTACATCTGAATCTTGATTATAGATTTATCTATGTCAAAGTATTTTTAATAGCCTCATATGTAGTTCGTATTTCTCATCCAAAGACTTTGTCGTATGCTTGATCTTATTCTCCCTCACGATAGGCAACCTTGCCATTAGCTAGTAGTTCCTACTACTAATCCTACAACAGATCTTTCCCATTAAGTTATTGCCCACTCTAAGCACGCCAAAAAAAAAACACATTGATAATTTAATCAATGTGTGAGTAGAAACCCTATCCACAAACTATTTTCATACTATATCTATATGTATGACCTTCTAATTTTAATTTCTACATTATATAAGATTACCTAGTTTTCTTATTTATCAATATCCATATAAAAATGGCTACCTTATATTTATAATATAAAAGTAGCCATTTTAACTTATTTTAAATTAAACTTTTCATTTTCATATACGACTTGATTATTTTCTTCAAGCTCTTTAAGTATTACATAAATAACATCTTTATTTAAAAATACATTTCCATTTTCATTTTTAACTTTTAAATTAATATCCTTGTACTTATCCTTTATATAATCTGTAAGGTTATCTTCTTTTAAAATATTATAATTTTGATCTAAATAAACTTTAAATAACCAAGGCATAGCATTTTCACTTAAATCAACTACCAACCTATCAAGTAATACATAACTTTCATCATCATTTATAAGCATAAAATCTGGCGTATCGTTTATAAGTTTATCTATATAATCATAATACTTCTTTGTGTCTTTCATATTTGTCTCCTTATTTACTCATTTCAATAGATTTTTCTATACAAGAAGCCATTCCATTTATAACTGCACTTCTCATGCCTTCATTTTCTAAAGTTTTAACAGCTTCTATTGTAGTTCCTCCTGGTGAACATACCATATCTTTAAGCTCTCCTGGATGTTTTTTAGTTTCAAGTACCATTTTAGCAGCACCCATTACGGCTTGTGCACAAAACTCATATGCCATTTCTCTTTTCATACCATATGAAACTGCACAATCTGCCATAGCTTCTATAAACATAAATGCATATGCAGGAGAAGATCCACTTGCTCCTATTACAACATCTATTAAACTTTCATCTACTATTTCACTTTTTCCGAAAGAATCAAATATAGTTTTTACTGCATCTATGTCATTTTTCTCAATATTTTTATTAGGTGAAAGTGAACTCATACCACAGTTTACTAGTGCTGGTGTGTTTGGCATAGTTCTAATAATTTTTTTATCATTTCCTATTATTTTTTCTACACTATTTATACTTATTCCAGCAGCTATTGTAACTATTATTTTTTCATTGTCTATATAATCTTTTATTTGTTTTAAAACTTCTTCATATACATTAGGTTTAACTGCAATAACAACTATATCACATTCTTTTACTAAACTTATTGAATCCTTTGTAGTATTTATTTTGTATTTTTCTTTTATATTAGCTAAGGTTTTATCAGTTTTTGCACTTGCTATAATATTTGATGGGATTAGTAGTTTAGAGTTTATTATTCCACCTATCATAGCACTTGCCATATTTCCTGCTCCTATAAATCCTACTTTCATAATGACTCTCCTTATTTGTTCATGTAGTATCCTATGTTAGCATTTGAATCTATTACACCTTCTATGTTACCCTTTGATGAACTCATTATAACTGTAACACCAGGACCATGACCTGATTTTACACAGTCACTATGTATTATAACACCTATTGAAATAGCTCCACCTAAGTATCCTGTTCCATAAGTATTATCGTGGTCTTGAAGTAATACTAAATCTCCAAATCTTAATTTATCAAGTCCAAGTCTTTTTATTTCTTCTTTATCAGCAGTCATTATATCATAATCTCCACTATAAGCATTTGAAGAACCTGTACCTGAACCCATTAAATATGCTGGAACTTTAGCAACAACTGGTACTTGTAGTTTTCCATCATTTTCTGTTATTCCTAGTTTTTCAAATAAATTTGGGTCTATACTCATAACTGCTATATCTTCGTGATTTTCTATACTTAATCCTTGACCATAAGCTTTAACTAATATTTTATCATCTATAGCTAAATCTTTTAAAGTTTCTTCATCAAAGTAAATCATAACATGTTCTATACCACCATGCATCCCTGTTACATAACCTTTTTTACCTTTAGCATCTCCTGATACAACCTTTGCTTCGTTACCAATACATGCAAATGTAGTTAATGCTGCATTTTCAGTTGTATTTTCGTTTCTTATAGATACACCTGGCTCAACATGGTCTCCTACCCAATTAAAAGCACTATCTCCTATTTTAACGTTATATGATATACCACCTGTTGCTGGAAGTACCATTGGTTTTCCATCAAAAGTTATTCTATAATTTCCCCCTAGTGGATGATGTATTTTTCCTTGTACTGACCATTTTACTAAATTTTCTTTGTTTGTTTTTAACATACTTTCACTCTCCCTAATTTTTTATTATAATTTATAAATTCATCTACTGATGACTCTATGTTATCCAATATGTAACTAGTCTTATAGCTTTTTACTTTCATATAATTTTCTTTCTATATTAAACCCATAACGACATTTTAATTTTTCTATAATTTCATTAGTTATTATAGTAAATATTTAATTAGATGTAGACTTTATATATCATTTCTATTCCCAATTAGTATACTATACTACGATTATATCATATTAAGTAATTATGTTACTTACAATTACTGTAATATTTAATTTAAATACTTAGCTTTATAATAATAAATTTTTGAAATGATTCTTCAACCCAGTATCTCAATCAACGTATATGACAAAAATAATTCGCCAACACGTGGCTTAAAGAAGGAGAATTTTTTATTAATTTTTCTAAGGCGGTATTATCTCCTTCTTTAATATCAAACGCCTTAAAGAA
>OMGY01002083.1_pt1 | contig 15929 bp, 13 predicted proteins | sample 1674461 | NCBI WGS metagenome assembly OMGY01 (sample SAMN05578579, study PRJEB25193) | human gut metagenome | biome: Human Microbiome; feature: human-associated habitat; material: feces | host: Homo sapiens | place: USA:Birmingham
TTTATTATATCATAATATTTCAGGAATTACAATTTTATTTTTATATTTTTATAAATTTTTATTTTTATCACACACTCTTGACATATTTAAACTTTCATGTTAAAATAAATATGTCGCTTGTGTAGCACAGTTGGTAGTGCAGCTCATTCGTAATGAGCAGGTCGCAGGTTCGAGTCCCGTCACAAGCTCCAACATAAACCACATAGCTACGCCGTTTGCAAGAAATTGTGAACGGCGTTTGTTTTCGTTTTTTTGCTGTTTGTTAGCAACAGTCAAAGAAATTAAATTTAATTCAATTTTAATGCCGTAAAATATCTGTTAATTAACGTATCCGAGCTTTGTTGTATTTCACATTCGTGTACAACATACCATTATATTATTGAGAAAATCCAGCACCAAAATCAACATAAATTATGTAACGCTTTTTCCTCTTCAATCATATTCTATAACATGGAGGTGAAGTGAAATGAAAGATAAGAATGAAAGCTGTGTTGAACTGAATATCTACGTTGAATGCGATAAATGTTCTAAGTCCGAACCAATAGTATCATGTCCCGATGATAAACATGATGATAATGAGTCTTGCGTTAAAATAAACGTATTCGTTGAATGCGACGATAAGAAACACAGATACACTGTCTGATGTTATAACCTGAAATGACCGCCGATTTTTCGACGGTCATTTTTATCATTTATAAATACCAAGAATTATTGATTCATAAAAATGAGATTGAACATTTCCTGGGTTAATCCGTATTTTTCAAAAAACAACTATCAAAAAACAATTTAGCCGCACAATCCTTATACGGTATTGTATTTCAAAATATCCGAATGCATATTAGTAGCAGTCAGGCACAATACGCTGTTTTCCTTTATTATATCACTTTTATCACTTTTCTTTTTCATTGTCTACTTTTTTGTATATTCAAAGTTATTATTCGTGATATGAGGCATATTTTTTACAAAATTACGACTATGTACCTGATAGCACTATTAAATTCATAGTAATATTATACACATAATATTTAAGAAAAAATAAATATTTGTTCAAATTTAATTAATTTTTATTATTATGTTGATTTTTGTAAATTTTTGGTATATAATTAAAACATAACCATGGTTAAATAAATTTATTAAAGAGGTAAAAATGAAAGGTTTGAAAAAAATATTATCAATTGGATGCGCTGTACTTACATTAGCATCTTCTATGTCTTTTATTAGTGTATCAGCTGATCCGCCAACAGTTTTTAAAAATGGCTCTCGTACACAAAATGAAATTAAAAATAATTGGAGCACTTATGTTAATGAAGAAAAATCAAAATATCCAGAAACAGCTCATGATCAGCAGACTTATTGGAACGGCGGAAATTTAGATTCCTTTTCTTTAACTCCATGTACGCCAACATATGAAGGAAGCGCTAATCACGATCGATGCAATATAATGGATAGTACTACATATTTTCAATTCTATAAACCGGATTACAGTATGATAATCGAACATTATACTGATGACAGAGGTAAACCTCATAATACAACATACTCCCAATGTTATGCATTTGCCCTTAAAATAGCGTCAGATATTTATAAGGCAAGCGTATTCTGTCGGTATCCTATTGATAGTACAGGATATATAACATATTCAGACGGTACTAAAAGTTTATATCAGCCTCAATTAGGCGATGTTTTACGAATATCCACATATGAATCAGCTGCAGCAAATCACAGTATTATTATTACTGGTATTTCCGGAAGTAATATAACATTTGCTCAATGTAATGCTGACGGTCATTGTGAAATCGATTGGGATCAGACACGCATAGCATATCATAATAATTCCGGAAGCATAACATATTATGCGGCAACTGCAAGCAGACTAAGAATTTTGGCTCGTAATGGTCATGTTGAAAGAGTATGTAAAATAGGCGATTTAAATCTGGATGGTAAAATCGACTCAAATGATATTACCAAGCTTCAGAGCTTCCTGACAACCGGTAAGGCAGAATTTCCATTACAGGCCGCAGACGCTGATGAAAATCGTGTTATTAATGAAAATGATATAACGGCTTTGCAGAATATAATTAATAAAGGATCAAGTAATCTCGGACACGCTGTTCTAAATCCATATAATATAACTTCACCTATAAATAGCAATATAAATGGTGATTTTATTTATAATGGCGCTTCATATAAAATCAATGGCAGCAGCGTTTCATTTATGGGATTAATTGATAGTAGAGTAAAAAACTTCAGTATCCCTGGAATTGTATATAATTCCAATGATAATAAATCCTATACTGTTTCACAAATCGGCTATCCTGATGCCCCCAGACCCGGTGCAAACAGCGGATTATTAAATCTAGAAACTATAACCGTACCCGGAAGTGTAACTACTATACATAACTTTGCTTTTTATGGTGGTAAGCTTAAATCACTTAATCTGACCAGTTTATACGGATTAACTGAAATAAATTACTGTGCATTTACAAACTGTACTCAGCTTCAATCTGTTACTTTACCACGTTATATAAGAACTATCGGAACCAGTGCTTTTGCAGGATGTACGTCATTGACAAGTTTCAATATTGATTCGGATGCCTATGGAGTATGTCAATTAACAAAAATAAACGCATCTGCTTTTAGTAATTGTAATCAGCTAAGACAATTAAACCTTCCATTTGTAAATTCCCTTACAATTGAAAACGGTGTATTTGCATATATGTCAGCAACAACAACATCTCCTGTTAAAATTAATCTGGGCGCTCCCAAAAATCCTATTTATTCGATAATTACATTGAACAGCAGTGAGGTTGACATGTACAATAATAAAACACTTATTTTTACTGGCAGTTTAAGTAATTATACATTAAAAGACAGCAATGGAAATATAATTAATTGGAAATAACTAGTAACTAAACTTAATTGATATCATTACAAGCGGCAAGGAGTAATTCTGCCGCTTGTAATTTTTTCTGCTAACATTGTACTCGGAGAAACAGATTTTTTCTCGTTCGATTGATATTGAAATTATTAACAGCGTGTGTTATAATGATATGGTAGGGAGTTTATTTTTGTGAATATGACGATCCCAGAAACAGGCATTATTACGTTAAAATTATAGGTGAAAGCAATGAATAAATCGTTTCAACAGTTTGTAAATGAAAGTAAAAATATAGTTTTCTTCGGAGGCGCCGGAGTTTCTACAGAAAGTGGGATTCCCGATTTCAGAAGTGTTGACGGTCTTTATAATCAGAAATATGATTATCCTCCGGAAATAATTTTAAGTCATGATTTTTTTATGAAAAATACAGAAGAATTTTATAGATTTTACCGTGATAAAATGCTTTGCCTTGACGCAAAACCAAATATTACTCATTTCAAACTGACTGAATTTGAACGGTCAGGGAAACTGAAAGCAATTGTTACTCAGAATATCGACGGTCTTCATCAGCGTGCCGGAAGCAAAATTGTATATGAACTGCATGGCTCAATACTCAGAAATTACTGTATGAAATGCCATAAATTTTATGATGCCGAATATATTTGTCAAAGCAAAGAAATACCCCACTGTAAGTGTGGTGGAATTATTAAACCCGATGTTGTTTTGTATCAGGAAGGACTTGACGATAATACTGTTGAAAAATCTGTGCAGGCTATTACAGACGCTGATTTATTAATAGTAGGCGGCACTTCTCTTAACGTTTATCCGGCTGCCGGACTTATCCAATATCGAAAAAGAACCTGCAAGCTGGTATTGATAAATAAAACTAAAACTTCTGCTGATATATATTGCGATCTGGTAATTCATGACAGTCTTGGAAAAATATTTGCAGAAACGAAGATAAACTGATGCAGTCATGGAATCCATGGCACGGATGTCATAAAATAAGCGAAGGATGTCAGAATTGTTATGTTTACCGTACAGATTCCAGATACGGTAAAGACAGCGGAAAGGTTGAGAAAACAAGCAATTTTGATATGCCGCTTAACAGAGACAGGTCAGGAGAATGGAAACTTCAGAACGACGGTTTTGCAGTTGCAACATGTTTGACTTCTGATTTCTTTATCGACGAAGCTGACCAATGGCGCAGCGATATATGGCAAATTATAAAAAGGCGCAGAGATCTGGACTTTTTTATTATTACCAAGCGTATTCACAGATTCTATGAAAGGCTTCCCGAGGATTGGGGAAACGGATATGATAACGTAATAATCGGCTGTACCTGTGAATGTCAGCGTACTGCTGATTTCAGACTGCCGATATTTCTTGAAGCGCCCATTAAACATAAGGTCATAATATGTGCTCCGCTGATTGAGGAAATTGATTTGTCTGGATATTTAGACGAACGTATCGAACAGGTTTCTGCTGGTGGTGAATCAGGTGAAAATGCACGGATTTGTAAATATGATTGGATTTTGTCCATCAGAAAGCAATGTGCTGATAACAATGTTGATTTTAATTTTCATCAAACAGGCGCAAAATTAATGAAAGACGGAATAATCTACAGAATACCCAGAAAATATCAGCATTTACAGGCCAGAAAAGCCGGTATAAATATACGTAATAATTTATTAAGATACTAAGGAAGTGTAACATGAAAGCAGTATTGCAGAGAGTAGCTCATGCGTCGGTTAAAGTTGACGGCGAAATTAAAGGAAAAATAGGAAACGGTTTGCTTGTATTTTTGGGAGTTGGTCTGGAGGATACAGAAGAAGACGTGATAAAACTTGTTAATAAGATAGTAAAACTGCGTATTTTTTCCGATGAAAACGATAGGATAAATTTATCAGTTAATGACGTAAACGGATCTCTGCTTGTCATTTCGCAGTTTACTCTTTATGCCGACTGCCGAAAAGGCAACAGACCCAATTTTATCAATGCAGGAAAGCCTGATAAGGCCGAACAGTTATATGAATTGTTTATCAGTGAATGCAAAAAGCATGTACCAATAGTAGAAAAAGGAGTATTCGGAGCTGATATGAAAGTTGAACTTTTAAATGACGGACCTTTTACGGCAGTACTTGAGAATTTATAGTGCATATGATGTTTAATCTCTTCTGCGGAGTCAATAATAAAAGCAGGAGGGATTTTTTATGTATAAAAGACTGATAATACTGGCGGTTACATTTGCATTTATGTTTTCAGTATTATATATGAGAATATATGTAATCGTTAGAAATGATGATTATATTGAAACCGGAAAAAATCAAGGCGTTTATAAGCTTACGGTTGGAAACACAAACGGAAATATTTACGACCGAAATTACAATAAGCTTATAAATAATCAGACGAATTATTATGCGGTTATAAACCCGACTTCCTCTGCGACCGAGGAAATTCTTCCGGCTGTAACAGATAAAGACGAGTTTTATTCACAGCTTGTTTACGGCAGTCCTTTTGTCTGTCAGGTAAACTGCAGCGAGTTTGAAAGCGACGATATAACAGTATTTGAAATTCCTGAAAGATACGGCGACAATCAGCTTGCACAGCATATAATCGGTTATGTACAGGACGGTAAAGGAGTAAGTGGAATTGAAGCTGCGTATGATGATTTTCTAAGATCTAATGTACAAAAAAATACCGTTACCTACAGTATAGACGGACAAGGAACTGTTTTGCAGGGACTTAATAAAGAAATTGAAGCAGATGACGAAATGACCGCAGGAGTCGTACTTACTATTGACAAATATATACAAGCAATTTGTGAGCTTGTCGGAAAGAAAATAGAAAAAGGCGCTATAGTAGTAATGGATATACGTACAGGTGATATTTTGGGCATGGCAAGCTTTCCTTCTTACAGCGTAGAAAATCTTGAAGAAGCCGTAAATAACAAGAATTCTCCTTTAATTGACAGGTGCTTGTATTCATATAATGTAGGTTCAATTTTTAAGCTTATTACAGCACAGGCAGCGTTTGCTCAGGGAATCAATGAGGATTTTTCGTATAATTGTACAGGTTATACTGAAATTGACGGTCAGGTTTTTAAATGCCATGACCTCAGCGGACATGGGGTACAAAATATGACAGAAGCTATGACTAATTCATGCAACACTTATTTTATTGAACTTGCAAAACATATAGACAATCAGTTATTTCGTGAAACCGCTGAAAAAATGGGATTTGGAATGAGCATACCTCTCGCATCCGGAATTACAGCGTCAGGAGGTAATTTACAAAGCTTAGACGATTTATCTCTGCCGGCGGAAAAAGCTAATTTTTCATTCGGACAGGGAAAGCTTATGGCGTCTCCGGTTCAAATATGTACATTTACAGCGGCAATAGCTAATGAGGGAAAGCTATTTGTACCAAGACTTGTAAAGGGAATCACAAATAACGGTGAAACAATTGTAAATGAAGAACAGATAAAATATACTCAGGTATTGGACAGAAATACTGCGTTCAGATTACAGGATCTAATGATCGCAGCAGTAAATAACAATAAAAATTCCAATGCCCGCCCCCGCAACGCATATGCCGCAGGAAAAACTTCTACGGCTCAGACCGGCAGATTCGGAACAGATGAAACAGAAATATGTCATGGCTGGATCACAGGTTATTTTCCGGTAAGCGAGCCTAAATATGCAGTAACGGTTCTGTGTGAGGACGGCGGTTACGGAAATGACTGTGCAGCTCCGATTTTTAAAGAAATAGCAGAAAGAATCACAGACATATATAAATAAAAAATATCCGGATAGTTTTTTCTATCCGGATATTTGATTATATTAGAATAGGAGAGTAAATTGTTTTAGTTTTCAACAGCTTCCTGATCTCCGAAGAGAGTATCGCCCTGAGTTACTTCCTGTAAAGTTACCTGTACATCTGTATCCTTACCGTTTCTTGAAATAGTTAAGGTTATAGTATCTCCGGCCTTAAATTCATTTTTCTTTTCATTGATTTCTTCAGTAGTTGAAACAGCGGTACCATTAACACCAATAATAATATCACCTTCCTGAATACCTGCAAGATCAGCAGCACCGTTTGGAGTAACAGAGCGAACATAAGCGCCTACAGACATATTATATAGGTTTGCTGTGGTTTCATCAACGTCTATACATGTAATACCAAGCTGAGGTCTGCCTTTGACATAACCATAATTGATCAGATCGTCAATAATAGTTTTAGCCTGTGTAATAGGAATTGCAAATCCCAAGCCTTCAACAGACGCACTTGAATAAGTGGATGTCATTTTAGCAGAGTTTATACCGATTACCTGACCGTAGCTGTTTACCAGCGGTCCGCCCGAGTTACCGGAGTTGATCGCAGCGTCAGTCTGGATAAGACTCATTTTTTTATCGTTAATATTGATTTCACGGTTCAAAGCCGAAACAATACCGCTTGTTACAGAACCGAAAAGTTCAAATCCCAGCGGATTTCCGATTGCAAGAACCAGCTCACCAACCTGAAGATCGTCGCTGTTTCCGAATTCAGCCGGCGTAAGACCGCTTGCATCAATTTTCAAAACTGCAATATCTGTATCTGTATCATACCCTATAATAGTTGCTTCATATTCTGTTTTGTCGGACATTAAAACAGATACGCCTGTTGCTTTTCCGTAGTTTGTATCAGTACCTGTGTCATAAATTACATGAGCATTAGTAATAATATATCCCTCTGAGGTCATTACGATACCGGTACCCGTTGCAGTGGCAACCTGAGTATTGGTCTGACCGCCGTAGTTTCCGAAGAACCAGTTGCTGCTGTTATTCTGACCGCTTACCTGAAATTCAGACGAGATACCTACGACTGCCGGCATTACCTTTGAAACAGCATCAGGTACGGAAAGACTGTCTTCTCTGGAAGCAAGTTCGATTAAACTTTTTTCATTGGAAGCATTACTGTTTGTTTTACTTGCTTCTTTTGATGAAAGATCTGCTTCAGAACTGTCGGATGTACCACGACCGAAAAAGTTTTCAAATGAGAAATTATCGTCAATATATCTATAAGCCGATATTGAGCCTGCTGAAATTACAGCTGCACATACTGCAAAGGCAATAACTCTTGTAAAAACTTTTTTCTTCTTTTTGGGTTTTTCTTCTACAACAGTACCAGACGTGTTAATAGTATCATTTTTGGCATAATCATAGCTGAATGAGCTTTGAGTATTATTTTGTTCCTGACCGTTTTCATTATTGTTTAAATTGTTATTATTCTGGAAGTTATCCATATTTAAAACACCCTTTCTATGTAAATCATGTTTTTTGTTTTTTGCTATATTTATATTATACCTTTTTATGTGAAAATTTTATGATAACGTTTAGAAAAACCAGTAAAATGAATGTTAAGATACAATTTATATTTTGTGTATAGGAAGAATTGAAAAAAATTATACTATATGATATAATAAAAATAATAAATTTCAATAAAGTAACTTCGAGGTGAATGGTTTGTTTGAGCTTCCCGATTATGTTCTGTATGTTTTGAAAAAGCTTAGCAGCAGAGGATTTGAAGCATATATTGTGGGTGGATGCGTAAGGGATATTATGCTACAAAAGATACCCAGTGATTTTGATATTACAACAAATGCACTTCCTTTTGAAATAAAAGAGTGCTTTGAAGAACACAAGATAATTGATATAGGCGAAAAGCACGGTACAGTAACAATAATAATCGATTCCCGAAAAATTGAAATAACCACATACCGAATTGACGGTACTTACAGTAACAATCGCCATCCGGATAAGGTTACATTTTCCTGTAATTTGTATGATGATTTAAAAAGGCGTGATTTTACGATCAATGCTATGGCAATGAAGTCCTCCGGTGAGCTTACTGATAATTTTAACGGAAGATCTGATCTGAAAAACAAAATTATTCGTTCTGTAGGCGATCCGGTGAAGCGTTTTACAGAAGACGCTTTAAGAATCCTCAGAGCGCTCAGATTTGCTTCGCAGCTTGGATTTCACATTGAAAATAAAACAAGCGAAATGATTCACCAATATGCATATCTTATCAAAAATATATCTGCCGAACGTATCAGGGAAGAATTTGTAAAAATTCTTCTTGGAAACAGTGCAGAAAAAATTTTGAGAGAATATTGTGACGTTATTGAAGTTTTTATACCGGAAATTAAAAAATCATATGGATTTAAACAATATAGTCCATATCATAAATATGACGTATGGGAACATACTATTCATGCGGTAGGTGCATCTGTACCAGAAAAAAACGTCAGAACAGCAATGTTTTTTCACGATATTGCTAAGCCGGATTGCTTTAAATTGGATAAAAACGGAAGAGGACATTTTAAAGGTCATGCAGTTAAAAGTGCGGAAATGACATATGATATACTAAAGCGTTTACGATTTTCATCAAAAGACATCAAAGATATTATTTGTGTTATTTATCATCATAGTGATGAACTTGATAATAAACCTGAAATCAAGCTGCTTATGAATAAGATCGGCATAAAAAATTTTATAAATCTTCTTAATGTACAGAGAGCAGATTCTATGTCCAAGCAGGAATTTTGCCGTGAACGTCTGAAAAAATCCAATTGGCAGGAAAAAACAGCAAAAGAAATAATACAAAACAAAGAGTGTTATACTTTAAAAGGACTTGCAGTTAACGGTAATGATCTTATGAAATTGGGATTTGAAGGCAAAGAAAACGGCAAAATGCTTGAGTATTTATTAAAAGAAGTTATATATGAAAATTTGGAAAATAATAAAATTTCTATTATAAATTATATAAAATCATTAAAATAATATGTTGAAACTTGTTAATATTCACATTTTTTCATAAATCTCTTGACATTTCGCTTGAGATGCGATATAATAAATAAGCTGATTCAAGCAATGGAGAGGTGTCCGAGTGGTTTAAGGAGCTGGTCTTGAAAACCAGTGATCTCGCAAGGGACCGTGGGTTCGAATCCCACCCTCTCCGCCATTTTATTTTATATTCTTTTTGTCATTATGGAGAAGTACTCAAGTGGTGACGAGGCGCCCCTGCTAAGGGCGTAGGGTGGGAAACTGCCGCGAGGGTTCAAATCCCTCCTTCTCCGCCACAAACCTTGTAAATTACGTAAATACGTAGTTTGCAAGGTTTTTATTTTATCTGATTTATTGTTAAATGAAATATATAATTGTTGTGAAATTTATAAAAATCTTTTCTATTCCTACTCTATTCCTACTCCGCTGCGTTAAAAAATTATTTACATAAAATACCTGTTGATTACCATACAATTATTTGTTATAATTTTTGTAAAATCAAGGAGGTATAAAATGAGGATTGCAATTTGTGACGATCAACAATTTTTTGTCGATAAAATAAAAAATAGAATTGAATCGTATCTCAATGACAAAAATATATCATTTGAAATTGACACATTTACAGACGGTTTGACCCTGATTAGCAGTTACAAATACATTCACAAATATGACATAATATTTTTAGACGTAGAAATGCCCTGCTTCACTGGCGAAGATGTAGCCAAGGAATTTAAAAATGATGAACATCGCCCGTTAATAATTTTCACCACTAGTCATTCAGATTTTGCAAAACGGGGGTACAGATACAACGTATACGATTTTCTAGACAAATCCGATATCGATAACGAATTAATCAACATTTTAAATAATTCAATTAAAGATTTAACAACAAAAAGAAAAGAAGAACTTGTAGAATTTAATGACATATCAGTTAAAGTTAAAAATATTATGTATCTTGTTGCAGCAAAGAAAAATACTGAAATTTATATTACTACGGATACTATTAAAATTGACAGAACACCGCTAAAATATTTTGAAGAACAGGAAGCATTTAAAGATTTTATTAAAATCAATAGAAATACAATAGTTAATTATGATTATATTCTGTCTATTGATGATAACAAAATTAAAATGAACAATGGTGTAATATTTGATGTCCCGAAAATCAAGACCAACGAAATTAAAATGAAAATAATGCAGATAGGGATTAATAGACATGGTATTTATTGAACTAATCGCATCTATTTTCGAATGTTTTGTTATAACTGAATCCACGTCAAAATGCTTAAGGTTTAAGAATAATCATTACATATATCTAAAATACATTTTGTATACGGCAGCTATGCTATTTATTAATCTGTTTCTACCCTATATAACAAATTCAAATATAATACCAGGTGCATCACAAATAATTGTTACATTTGTTTTTGGCATGCTGTTTATGCAAGGATCAGCTTTTTTCACGTTATTTGTAGCAACGCTTAGTAACATAGGATTAATAGTAATTAATGTATCGGTCATGACAGCATTTAGCTATTTTACACCGTGGGATCTGAATGAATTAATAGTTAACCAGACATCAACCCGTATATTGTTATTATTTATTACAAAATTTCTGTATTTTTTATATACCCGGTTAATGCTGAAATTTTTTGAACGTGAAAAATACCCATTGTCTGCTAATGACTGGTATATAATTATCAGTTTATTAACAATCAGCCTGCTATTTACGCTAATTGTATTCTATTTACGCTAATTGTATTCTATTTACGCTAATTGTATTCAGCATAAATTTACATAAAATGTTTAATCCTACATTAATAGTCATTACAACAAGTCTTGTTGTAATAATCAATATAGCTATGTACATTATTATATATTTGCAGGTGCGTAATCATTTATCTGATAACCGCATTAAAATTTATGAAGATTACAAGGCAGCTACAGAAATTGAAATTAAAGAAATTACCGAAAAGAACAATAAAATGAGAAAAATAAAACACGAATTAAAAAATAGCGGCATACAAATACAAAAGTTAATCAGTCAAGGGAAACTAGAAGACGCAGAAAAAATGATAGCAAGCATTACCAATGTAAACCTGGGAGAAGATACCCAATATGTAAAGCTGAAACATAACATGCTGGAAACAATCATAAATAATAAATTGACAGTTTGTGGCAGAGAAAACATAAATATTCAGACGTATGATGTCAGCGATATAGAAACAGAGTTATACGGTATCAGCGAACAAGAAATGTGCACTATTATATCTAATCTACTAGACAACGCAATTGAATCATGTATAAAATATAACGGCGATAAATTTATTAGTTTAAAAATTTTACATGAAAAAGAGTATATTTTAATAAATGTAATAAACACAACGTCTAACACTAAGGTAAATTATAACGGTTCCGCATTGAAAACGTCCAAAGAAGATAAAGAAAACCATGGACTAGGTACGCAAATAATAAACGACATAGCCTACAAATATAATGGCAACGTTAAATATGAAATCGTTGATAATCAATTCATTGCGAATGTAATGCTGGAATGTGTAAAAACTACAGTATAAATATTATTTTAAGGTCACATTTCAAATGTGACCTTTACTTCTATTGCATATCCGACAGAAAGTTACTGACACCAAATCTGGATTGAGTAAAAAAAGAAGAATTCTAAAATTTAAGAAGTCCTAATAAAGCAAAAAAGTGGCAAGGAGTAATCCTGCCGCTTGAGCTTATATAGTTTTAGTATGTAAATTGATGCAAAAAATGTATAAATCAATTTAATCATATTTGTACAAATTGACATATTCTAAAGCTATTTTCTTATATATTATTGACAATTTAAGCAGAATTGATTATAATAATAAGTATATTTTATAAAGGTGGTGGAGTTTATGTTTATAATTGATAAGCAAATTAAAGAAATGTGCGAGCAACGTAAACTTATTGCAGAAAACTACAATTCAGATAATGTGGGATCGGTTTCTTATGATTTGACAGTTGAATATATTCGTACATATGATGATGACAAAAAAGAATACATAAACGAAACAACTCATGAATTATATCCAAATAAAACCGTTTTTATTTGTACAGAGGAAACTTTAAAAATTCCCGAAAACATGATTGGTATTGTGAAAGAAAAAAATTCTGTTATTAGAGAGGGGTTAGTTGTTGATGGACCTTGTTATCAACCAGGTCATGAAACAAAATGTTTTTTACGAATAACAAATATATCCGAGCATATTATTACCATAAAAGCCGGAAAAAAAATAGCGCAAATTATGTTTGATATTCTCTCCGACACACCTGATGTTCCTTACAATAGACAACCAAACGCATCTTTTAATGATGAATACCAATATTTGGGATATGGAAAATATAAAAAAGAATACTCAAAAGAAATCAAAAAAATTAATAAAGCAAAAGACGATTTAGATAACAAAGTACAATCCATTTATTCTAACGTTCTAGTTTTTATGGGCATTATTGCAACCATTTTTACAATTATTACTATAAATTTTGAAGCATTTAAAGATAAAGTAATAACAACAACTGGCGTTCTTTCATTAAATTTATCAATGGCATTTATAACATCTTTTCTAGTTGGTATTCTTTCGTTGTTTACAGCCAAAAAGAAAAAATGGTATTTTTATTTAATATATTTCCTTTTAGTTGTAGTTCTTTTTATTGCTAATATACTAATTGCAAAATGTGAATCATCATAGTTTATAACCCCTCAAGCAATTAAGCCTGAGGGGAAATTTTTTATATAAAAAGCCCGTCAGGAAATTCCCAACGGGTTTAGTTTTGTATTGTTTCTGCGGTATATTTTTTCAACAAATTAATTATACCACACTTTTTTTAAATTATCAATATACATCAATAATTTGTTATGATAAGTTCCTTATATGTACCGCTAGAAAGATTATTCTGTCTTTCAACAGTCGTAATATTGTAGTCCTTGTACAATTCACGTATATATTCATCGTCATTGTAAGAGAGAATAAAACGTCCTTTAACATTACTTAAAGAGTTCTTTAAGCGTTCGTGGTCATTTTGGGTAAACGGATTATTATAAATTTTTTCTTTAGTATTGTACGGCGGATCGCAATAAAAAAGTGCATTCGGACGGTCATAAACCTTTATCAATTTTTCAAAATCTTCATTTTCAATAACAACTCCTGCACCAGATTTAAGACGTTCTTCAATTTCAGTCAAATAATCATATGAAAGTTTTCTGCTATTATTACTACCGTCATACTCTTTGCATTTTGCTCCATAACTCAGCCTAACTTGTACATAAAACATCGCTGCTCTTTGGATATCGGTCATACCTCTGACATTTATCTGCGCCTTTATATCTTCAAAAATCTCTCTTGAATTAAAATAGCCTGATATTTCACGTTGTAATTCTCCACAATGAAAACGAGCGCACCTGAATAAATTTACTAATTGACCGTTAATATCGTTATATACCTCAAGCGGAGCATGTTTGTCCTTGGCAAAAAGTACAGAACCGCCGCCTCCGAACACTTCAATGTACCTGTCAAAATTATCCGGAAACATTGATATGATTTTCTTTGCAAGGCGGCTCTTGCCGCCAACCCATGGGATAAAGCTTTTCATATAAATACCTCCAAAAAACTATTTCACTTTATTTTCGATTTCGGTATGTAAGCGCTTAATGAAGTTTTCCCCCGCAATACCGCTTTTTTGGTAACCCCACTTATCAAGAAGATAATTTACTGCTTTCAGCGTACCATCGCCAAACGATTTATTTTTATCCATACCGTATTTGTTGATACCTATTGTTTTAGCGGTCAACAGTAGTTCTTTAAGCGATAACACACCAATAGTTTTATCGCCTTTTTTATAGCCAGTCTTGTCCAGTATAGGCTTTGCAGGACTTGCTGCTGTAGAAATACCTAACGTCTTTAAAATACCTTTAGCGTATGCCTCAGCAAGCTTTTTGTAATTGGACTTGATGAAATCAGCGTCCTTTTTGCTGTCAACAAAGCCGCCCTCTAAAAGTACCGCTGGGGCTGCCGTTTCTCTGATAATCGCAAAATAGTCCGTACCGCCATTACCAAGCTTAGTCTTAACACCACGGCTTGACATGATTTTCTTGACCTCGGTATTAATATTGTTTGCCAATGTTTTTGACGTACCTCCCACACGGCTGTAATATACCTCAAAACCCTGTCCGCCTCCAGCATTGAAATGAATATCCACAACCAGATCAGGAGCATATTTATTGCACATTGCGACTTTACTGTCCATATCGGTATCAATATCCTGAGTACGTGACAGTTTAAAATCAAATCCGTATTTGCTGTGATTTGGCAGCATAGTGCCATTTAACATCTCCGGATTCGTCAGAATAATATTTGCCCGGTCCCGGATCCGTTTTCGCTCGTTCACCGGCGTATCACCGTCATATACTCCGGCACTGATTTTCTCCGGTCCGAAAAAAGAAAGCCACGGCTGCAATGCCCGGTACTGATCCGCCGCAAGTGCTTTCGTCGGATAAATAAAGATTGCCCGCGCCGTCGGATGTTCCAGAATCTCCTGTATCACCGGAAGCAGAAAACTCAGCGTCTTTCCACTAGCCGTCGAAGTGGTAATCACCACGTTCTTCCCTTCCCGCGCCAACTCATACATCTGCGCCTGATGACAGTACAGCTGATCAATTCCCCGTTCCCGCAAAAACTCCACGATCTTCGGATTCAGAGATTCCGGAAACGAGGAATATATCGCTTTCCGCGCAGGGATCGTTCTTCGATATATAATTAAATCCTTGATGTCCATAACATCCACAGTCCTTTCTGATGCAAACTTGTGTTCTGGTGTTATTGTAACGGAGAATACTGCGGGATGCAAGATGGAATGAGAGAAAATAAATTATCTTCAACGTATAAATTTCCCGGTAACACTGTTTTCATTTTCTGCGACCAGCTCCGGTGTTCCCACAGCAACGATCCTTCCGCCTGCTTCGCCGCCTTCCGGACCCATATCGATGATATAATCTGCGTTTCGGATCACATCCAGATCGTGTTCTATCACAATCACAGTTGCCCCCTGATCCACAAGTGCCTGGAATACCTGAAGCAGCGTCTTTACGTCCAATGGATGTAATCCAATCGTCGGTTCATCGAACACGAAAACGGAATCAAACTGCCCTTTCCCCATCTCACTGGCAAGTTTCAGTCTCT
>OMGY01002086.1_pt1 | contig 15921 bp, 18 predicted proteins | sample 1674461 | NCBI WGS metagenome assembly OMGY01 (sample SAMN05578579, study PRJEB25193) | human gut metagenome | biome: Human Microbiome; feature: human-associated habitat; material: feces | host: Homo sapiens | place: USA:Birmingham
CGGGCATGGTGGCAAGCTCGCTGGGGGTCATCAGCTCCCGGCCCAGCCGCTGGGTATTTTGGCTGTAGCTTTCGGATTGGCCCCGTGAGCGTCCCTCGGTCTGCATGGAGATGGTGGCCTTACCCAGCCAGTTCTCGGATATTTCCTTGATGGTGGAGCTTTCGCGTCCACCGAGGAACAGCACACTATCCATGTTGCCGAGGATGGTTTCCGCGTTCTTGTCGTAGATGGCCTTGCACTGGGCCAACTGCTGATACAGCAGACACAGGCTGATCTCACGGGAACGGATGACGGCCACCAGCTTTTCAAGCTGGGGCACCTGTCCCGTGTTGGCCGCCTCGTCCCACAGTACCCGCACATGATGGGGCAGCCGTCCGCCGTGAACATTGTCCGCCCGTTCACATAAGAGGTTGAACATCTGCGAAAAGGCCAGCGCCACAAGGAAATTGTAGGTACTGTCCGTGTCGCTGATGCAGAAGAATGTTGCCGTCCGGCGATCTCCCATGCGGTCAAGCTCCAGCTCATCATAGGACATGATCTCCCGAAGCTGGGGAATGTCAAAGGGGGCCAGACGTGCGCCGCAGGAAATAAGTATGCTTTTCGCGGTCTTGCCGCTGCTTAGCTTGAATTTACGGTATTGCTTCACGGCGAAGCAATCCGGCTTGCGTTTGGCAAGGCCGTCAAACATATAATCCACGGCGTTCTTATAGTTTTCGTCATCCTCCTTGACCTCCATGCCGGAAATCATGTCCACCAGCGTATTCATATTCCGATCCTCGGCAGGCCCCTCAAAAATGATATAGGCAATCAGGGCGCAGTACAGAAGCGTTTCCGCTTTCGTCCAGAACGGATCGCCCTCCTTGCCCTCGCCCTTGGTGTTGGTGATCAGGGCGTTCACGAATTTCAGGATGTCGGCCTCGTTGCGGATATACGATAAAGGGTTGTAGTGCATGGATTTAGAAAAATCTATGCTGTTGAACACCTTGATCTGATAGCCTCGGCGCTGGAGAAAGGCCCCGACCTGCCCCAGCACACCGCCCTTGGGGTCTACCACCACATAGGAAGAATGTGCCTGCAAAAGCTGGGGCGTGAGCCAAAAGCGGGTCTTGCCCGAGCCTGACGAGCCGATGCCGCAGAAATTGAGGTTGCGGGCGTTGGCGGGGTTTTTCGGGCGGGTGTTCATGGTGAGCCGTTCCGTGGCGGTCAGCAGCATATTGTTTTCAAACTTGGGGTCAATGAACGGCTTGATGTCTTTTTCGTTTCCCCAGCGGGCCGTGCCGAACTCGGCATCGCGGCGAAATTTCTTTGCTTTTTTCGCCTTGCAGTAGATCAACAGCCGGAAGCCGACTGCACCCACAATGCCGACAAACCAATCCAGCGGGGCAAGGCCGGGGGCGAAGCTGGCAAAGGCCGCGCCGATGGTCTGGCCCAGCCCCAGCAGCTTTTCCCCGAAGCCCGCGCCAGCGGCCAGACGGTACGCCGTGCCGATTTTCAGGCAAAACCAGCCGATGAACAGGTACGGGATATTCGGAAGAACATACTTCCTGATTTTATCTGTCGCCATGCGCCGCCTCCTTTGTCAGTTCACGCTGGGGCTGCTTTTTCACCTGTTCCTCTGCCTGCCGGAGCTGCTCCCGAATCGGCGTCTGCCGGGACTTGGCCCGTTTCAGCTCCAACCGGGAATACTCGGCAAAGCAGCCTGTGATGGCATCGGCCTGCCGTGCCTTGAACAAAAGCAGATATTTTTGATCCCCCACACGGCGGATGGCGTAGTCCACACCCCATTTCCGGGCAACCTTGTCAAACAGCTTGGGCGTATCCACCTCAATAGCGTTGGTGTCCCCGCCGTGGCCCATGAGCTTTCGCACACTCTGCTTGCCGTGGGGCGTCTGCGCCTTGCGGTGCTCCTTGGCAATCTTCCGGCCCACGGCGGCCACCACATAGGCCAGCGCACGGGCGGTCAGCTTGGACGCCTTGACGCTGACGGCGATGGTCTGCCGGGACACTTCATCTCCGACGATAGCTTACACCTCCTTTGCCCTCTGGCCACCGTGACCAGAAGCGGCCTATCTTTCCTCGCGGCTGGCGGGGAGCCGCTGCTTTTCCTCGTTCAGCGCCGAACGGTCTATGACCTCCTGATACGCCGCCATCTGCTCCCGGATATTCAGCTTGGGATAGGCGAAGATACGGTGCTCCGGGGGAATATCCTCCATCCCGTGATACCGCTCCACAAAGTTGCCGCCGTTATTGAACACATAGCCGCCGGGGGCAAAATGGCCGCCGTCGTTGATCCGCACGTCCCGCCCGTAGGCTTCAAAGTCGAAGTAGGGCAGCACATTATCTGGCACATCCAGCATTTCCATTTCCTCAATGTAGGCTCGGCCCAGCGCCTCCTCGCTGTCGATACCGGGGTAGAAGTCATAGCAATCCAGATTTTGCGCGAGGTTGATCAGGTCATGGACGCTGCCTGTGTATTCGCCGCTGTCAATGACGGCCTCAAACTTTTCAATGTCGCTCTGGTCGAGGTCAGACAGCACATGGGCCAGATGGTTCAGCTCGTCAATACTTTCATACTCGCCCAAATGGTCATACAGGCCCAGCACATCACCGTCGAATGAGGTAATAAAGATTTCCTCATACCGTACCCCATCCACGCCGATGCGCTTCAAAAGGGCCTGCACCTCCTCCGTGGTGGCCGGGAATTTCAGCGTTTCGCCCACAAGCCGCCCCTCGTTGTATTTGCCGAGGTTGGTAATGTAGGCTTCAAACAGGGATGATATTTTCAGCACCTCCTTGTCAGAACATCATATATGCCGCGCATAATGTACTCGGCGCAGGGCAGCGCGATAGCATTTCCCAGCGCCCGGTAGCGATGGGCGGACAGGATTTCCTCACCATCCGCGCCGTACTTTGTCCAGCCCTCCGGCAGCCCCATGAGCCGCTCACATTCCGTTTCCGTGGGAAAACGGACACAGCCCCCGGCAGGATCGTCCTCATACCAAAAGGCAAAGGGACTGACCGCGCTGGCTAACAGAGTGGGAAAAGGGTCAGTTGGCAATCCGAAGCTGTTTCGGAACGCCTCCGTTGTCCGCTCCTTTGCCGATGCCCGCATACGGTAGCATTGAAAGGGTCGGGTGATCGGTACACGCCGCCCTGCTTCAATAAAAGAGCCTCGATCTCCGCAGGCGGCGGACAGCCAGCAATCTCCGCCAGACGCAGAAATTGACTGCACTGCGCGGGGCTTAAAAAGTATTTCGTGGGAACATTGTCCTCCAAAGTCTGCCACAACAAAGACGCGCTGCCGTCGTGCCAATCGGGGGCTTGCCCAATGCTGGGCATCCATGAGCCGCCATGCGAGATCGGGCGTATGCCCTCGCACCATTCCGGCTCCTGCCCATCTTCCAGAAGCAGGCATTGAAATGTCGGCGGCTGTGAACGCTGAGAGCACGGCTCTAAAGTCCATCCGGTCATTTGAAAAAAACGCTCCCATGACGTTCTCCCAAACAGCGATTGCTGGAAATATACCATTTGTCGCCTCCCTCATTTCACGGATAATACGGATCGCATGAAAGAACAGACTGGATTTTTCCCCGGCAAGACCGGCCCTGTTGCCGATCTGTGAGAGGTTCTGGCAGGGTGAGCCAAAGGTGATGATGTGGACAGGCGGAATGTCGCCGCCATTCAGCTTTGTCACATCTCCTAAATGCGCCATACCGGGAAAGTGGCGTTTCGTGATGGAGATAGGGGCTTTTTCGATCTCGCTGGCCCATGCAGGCACGATACCGCAGCGCACCGCCGCCAGCGGGAACACGCCGATCCCGTCAAACAGGCTCCCCAGCCGGATCTCGTTCATATCAGCGGCGGCCCTGACGCTTTACGGTCAGGATGCCGTCCAGCGTGGTTGCCGTGATCCCCAGCCGCTGAGCAACAGCCACATCGTTTTTCATGCTTTCCGTGGAGATACTGCCGCACACCACCAGCACATGAGAGCGGCGAAGCAGGTCACGGCCCATGTCGATGCCGCTCTTGTGCTCCTCGGGAACGGCGTCGTTCAGGAAAAGGGGCTGATAGAGCGTGGGGCAGATGGGCGAAAAGCCCGCCTCATAGACAGCACGGCAATACTTGGCGGCCTGCTCCGTCGCCTCGCAGGGGTCGCCGCTCCACGCGGCGGTGATATACGCAAGGGGTCGTTTCATTGTGAAAACCTCCGTTTTTATATAATGTAGTGGGTCAACCTTTTCCCCCGCCCTTTTCCAATCGTGGAAAAGGGGGCGGCTCTGGAGGATATGCCCCCGCCGCTTGCCGGAGAAAAAGCACAGCCGGGGCAGGCGGTCAAGGGCAAAGCCGCCGCATACGGCGGGGCGAAGCCCCCTTGACAGCCCGCTCCCGCCTGTGCTCAATTACGGGCGGCGACGGGGGATATAACCGTAAGAGCCATATCCTATCGGGGCAGCAAAAAGCCTCTGGTCATAGTGGCCAGAGGTCGTTACTTCTCCATATCCATTTTCTTGTCGGGCTTGGCAAGCTCGGGCGGCTGCCGCTCTTTCCAGTCCTCCAGCAGCGTCATGATCTGGTCTTTCATCTGCCGGGGCGTGGCCTCCTTGCCAAAAAACTTTTCCAGTTCAGCGCCAGTAATGATCACGTCACGATCCTCCTTTTTCTTTTCTTCACACAAAATACCGTCGATCACGTCCGGGGAGAGCTTGTTTTCCTTGTCCAGCTCACGGAGCCGCTTTGCCTGACCCTTGGAGGGCGAAGCCTGCTGGCCCTCAATGGACACGGCGATATACTTCTGGTGCTTGGGGCGCACGCGGGAAATTTCCACAGCCGGGGTAAAAGACAGCTTTCCGTCATCCATCGTCTGCTTCAATTCCGGCACAAGATCATTGAGCCAGATATACCGCTGTACGGTTTTCACGCTCATGCCGTTGCGCTGGCCCACGCTTTCAAGAGAGAGCTTTCCAGCCTCGGCGCTGTCACCACGCGCTCCCTGATGCTTGATAGCCTCATACTGCATTTTCAGGGACAGGGCCTTTTCGCTGGGCAAAATCGTTTCGCGCTGACGGAGGTTGTCATCCGTCATAGCGAGAATGGCCTCATCGTCCGTCATATTGCGGACGATACAGGGCATATTGCGATACCCGGCAAGCTGGCTGGCCATCTGACGACGGTGGCCCGCGATGATCTCATAGCCGCCGCCCTCGCGGGGACGCACCAGCGCAGGCTGGTTGACACCGCCGTTGCGGACGCTCTCCACCAGAGATTTCATTTCCGCATCGTCACGGACACCGAAAGGATGATCCTTGAACGGGTGCAGGTCGGAAAGGTCAAGATAGACGATTTCCTCTTTTTCGGCGCGGGTAGCGTCACGGGGCGTAGGCGGTACTTCCGGGGCCGGGGACGCTGCCTTTTCCTCGGGGGCCGCATGGGTCTTGCCAGCCTTGGGCGGCTTGGCCTGCTCCGGGGACGCTTTTTCCGTCTTGGGCGGGCGGCCTCGGCGGGGCTTTTCCGCTTTTACCTCTTTCTTGGCCCCCGGCTCGGTGGGCGTAGCTTTTTCGGCTTTTGCAGGGCGGCCCCGTTTGGGCTTGGGCTTCTCTGGCTCCGACATGGGCTTTTTCCATTCCTGCTTGCTGTACTCGGTGACGGAAACAGGCTGGGCTTCCGGCTCCTTGGGGATGTCCGTCGGAGCATCCTTTTCCGGCGTGGAACGCACAGCGGAAAGGTCAATCACCTTTGCGGACGGAGCGGGGCCGTCGCCCACATCAGGGATTTCGGCCTGCTCCATTTTTAGGGCCTTTCCCGGCATTTCAGGCGGGGCCTGTTCCTCCGTGGTAGGGGGATGCTTGTTTTCTTCTGCCATGACACGAATAACCTCCTTGACAAGAATTTAGGCCACGCCGCACGGCTGGCCCATATCGGCACACAGAGAAAATGCTGTCTGCATACAAAAACACCGCCTATGTCCTGTTAGGCGGTGCATTGTGTAAGGCTTGGCAGCTCATTTTCAGTTGTTTTTCTCTGTGTGCCCTTGTCAAGCGATGTTTATCTTACAACATTAAATTGTGGGGTAAGCGGTTAGGTGATTTAACCCCATACTTAGATAAGATTGATAAAGTGATGCGTAAACAGGGGTTCAAAAGAACTTCTTACAATGAGTTATCTTATGGAGCAGAACAGTTAGAATTAATCTTAGGCTATCAAGCTATGGGTTATGAAAATTAAAATTAAAAGGAGCGATTATTTTGGCTGGTATTTTAACTAAGGGTATTAAATTATCTTACAAGAAATAGGGTTCTACTTATGAGGAAATCCTCAATTTACAAGAGTGCCCTGATTTAGGCGGAACTGCTGAAAAGGTTGACGTAACTGTTTTAGCAGACGGCAATAAAAAGTATATTAATGGTGTAAAGGATTTTGGCGATTTGGCTTTTAAGTTCCTCTATGATAATAGCGGTGCTACTTCCAATTACCGCATTGTCCGTGGATTAGAAGAAGCAGGAAGTGTTGTTGATTGGAAAGTTACTTTCCCTGATAACACTGAGTTTGCTTTCTCTGGTGAAGTAACTACTTCTATTGATGGCGCAAGCGTTAATAATGCTATTACCTTTACCGCAAATATCACACTTAATAGTGATATTGCTGTAACCAATCCTACTATTTGATTGGAATGAGGGGTTATTTATATAATAGCCCCTCTTTTTTATTATAAACTTAAAGGAGATTTTGTTATGTTATATACTGTTATTAATATTGGTGGAACTGATTACAAAGCAAGACTTAATGCTAAGGCTTGTGTTGATTTAGAAAAGAAACTTGGAACTAACCCTCTAAACGTCTTTGCTAAGATTGCTGAGGATGGTTCAATTCCTGATTTGAGCGTGCTTATTAGCATCTTTCAAGCATCCCTGTCCGCATACAATCACGGCATTACTATTGATAAGGCTTATGAGTTATATGATAAGTTTGTTGATGATGGAAATACAATGATGGACTTAGTTCCTATCCTTATGGACGTATTCAAAGTGAGCGGATTCTTTAAAGTTGAGGATGAAGAGGAAAAAAACTAACAAGTGAGAGTAGTTAGAAAACCCCTGATACTCTCACAGAACTATTTCAACAACTACTCCCCATAGCATTAAAGTGTGGTGTTTCATTGTTTGACTATTGGAATATGACAATAGGTGAGATTGACTTGCTTATAAAGACATTCCAAGAGAAAGAAGAAATAAGGGCAAAGGAAATATTAGCAAGCAACTATAATTTGGCTTCAATGATTGCTACATTTGTTGGTTGTTCTTTGGCTGGTAAATAGATACCTGATATCAATGAACTTTATCCTACTCAATTCCAAGAGGAAAAGCCAATAGAAGATGATAAGAGTTGGATGATTTACAAGGAACAAATGATTGACTTTGCCATAGCCCATAATAAATAGAGGGGTGTGAAAAATTGACAGTTGAAGAATTAAAAGTTGTTATTACTGCGGAAACCGCTGGATTGAAAAAGCAGATTAGCCAAACGCAATAGCAACTTCAAAAATTAGAGAAAACAACAGACAAATCTTGTAAGAAAATAAATAATTCTTTTAAGAATATATTTAAAGGCGTGGGGTTTGCTCTGATTATAAGATAGTTGGGCTTATTAAGTAAGCAAGCTATCAATATGGCTTCTGATTTAGAGGAAGTTCAAAACGTGGTAGATGTTTCATTTGGCTCTATGGCTGATTAGGTTGAAGCATTTGCTAATACCGCTGTTAGAAGTTATGGTATGAGCGCTTTGACTGCTAAAAGAATGGCATCTACTTTTATGGCTATGTCTAACGGTATGGATATAGCACAAGAAGCAGGAAAGAATATGTCTCTTCAATTAACTGCGTTGGCGGGTGATATGGCATCTTTCTACAATGTTGGATAGGATATAGCCCAAACCGCCTTAAACTCAATATTTACAGGAGAGACAGAAAGTTTAAAGAAATTTGGTATTGTTCTTACTGAAACTAATTTAGAAGCATTTGCTTTATCACAAGGTATTAAAAAGAGTTATCAAGCAATGTCTCAGGCTGAAAAGGTTGCTCTAAGATATAATTATGTTCTCAATGCTACTAAGAACGCACAAGGGGACTTTGCCAGAACGTCAGGTAGTTGGGCTAACCAAATCCGCTTACTTAAAGAGCAATGGAGTTAGTTCCTTGGCATTTTAGGTAAAGGATTGATTCAAATACTTACCCCAATGGTAAAAGCCTTGAATCAAATGTTGGCTTCTCTTATCTCTATTGGAAACGCTATCACAAAGGTTTTTGGCGGTAAGACCACAAACAATATGTCTACCACCATTAAGGATTCAGCAAGTTCAGCAGGTGATTTAGATGCGGGCTTGGGGGATGCTAATGAGAGTGCTAAAAAGCTATCCAGAACAATAGCGGGTTTTGATGAACTAAATGTATTAAATCCAAAAGAGGAAGAAAAAAAGCCTGATTCCGGTAATACAGGCTCAGACATTGGAGCAGGAAACATTGCTGACTTTAAGGTTGATGAGACACAAACAGAGGGCGTTAAAACTCGCTTAGAATAGTTTGTAAAAGATTGTCAGGAAATACTTAATAAGTGGCAAAGCACAATCCCCAAGTTAGAGATTAACTTTGATACTGAGAAAGCTAAAAATAATTTACAAAATATAGGAAAGAATCTACTTGATACCATTGCTGGATGGGGTTCATTCATTATCACTATTGGAATTGATATTGCTAATGATTTAGATATTGGTAGATTGGGTAATGATGTTTTAGGTTTAGTTGAAGCCTTTACAGAGTTAGCAAGCAGTATTACAAGAGCGGTTGTTCCTGCCTTAGAGAATTTCTATAATGTTGGTTTAAGTCCTTTGGTTTAGGCCATTGGAGACGTTGCTGATAGTATGCTTACTTGGGCTACTGGAATAATCAAAGGATGGTCGGATTGGTTTACTACCAACAAAGATAATATTGCTTAGTTTGGAACTACATTAGGTGAGATTGTTGAACCTATCAGCAAGATTATAGGAAACTTATTAAAAATCACTTGGGATGTTTTAGCAAATGCTTTAACCATTATCAATGATGCTTTATAGGGTATAGCTACAAGCCTTATTACTATGAAGCCTGAAACGCTAAAGAGCATTATAACTGATTTATTGTTAATAGCAGGTGGAACACTCACAGCAAAAGCATTTCTTAATATCCAAGATGGTTTAATGGGATTTGTCACTGGCACAGATTAGGCGGGTAATGCTTGGAAAGGCTTAAAGCAAATTATCAAAGAGGGTAATTCAGAGGGTGACTTAGGTTACTTTATTACTGAACCCTTTAAACAGGCTTTTGAAAAGTTAGATATGATATTCTTTACTCCATTCAAAACCGCACTCAATACGCACTTATTCACTCCATTTAAATCTATTTTAGATGCTATGAGAGTTGAATGGACTGCTTCAATGACTGCTATTGGTGGTTCTGGTGGGGGATTGAAAATATTAGAATCAACCGTTAAATCTGTAGGCGCTGGCTTTAGTCAACTATGGACTATTATTAGCGCTCACCCGTTTGCTTTGCTTGCGGTTGCTATTGCTACAGTTGTTGCTTTGTTGGTTCATCTTTGGAATACCAATGAAGAGTTTAGAAATTCTATTTAGGACTTATGGAACAACAACCTTAAACCTACTATTGATAAGATTGTTAATGTATTAAAAGAACTATGGGAAGAGCATTTAAAACCATTAGTAGATAGAATTAAAGAACTATGGGAAAACACTCTCAAACCCTCTCTTACTGATTTATGGGATACAGTAAAAGATATTTGGGATAAGTTATCAGTTGTTCTTGGAGAAATAATTAAGGTTGTTGGTGTAGTTATTTCTACCGTCCTTGGTGTATTAGTTGGCGGTGTTGAAATGATTGCTTCTATCATAGGTGGAATTGCTGATGTTTTGACGGGTATAATTGACTTCTTAACAGGTGTTTTTACTGGTGACTGGGAAAAGGCTTGGACAGGAATCAAGGAAATTGTCTTAGGTATTCTTGATGCTATTAGCGGTGTTTTTGAGGGCTTTATTGATGGATTAATTGAGGGCATTAATAATCTTGGAAATGCTATAAATGATTTGTTTGGTAAAGATAAAAACAAAAAGAACACTTACACTCTCAACACCAATAGTAAGATTAACTTAAAGAATCAAGCCAAGAATATTAACATTCCACAAATGAAAGCCTTTGCTAATGGTGGAGTGCTTCATAGTCCAACAGTGGGATTAATGGGTGAATACTCAGGTGCTTCTAATAACCCTGAAATAGTAACTCCGCAATCACTTATGAAAGAGACAATGGAAGATGCTAATGCCAGCCTTATTAATGCTATCTTTGCTATTGGAAACCAAATCTCCAAGAGTGTAGATGATAAAAATATGGATGTTTATATGGATACAGCAAAGGTTACAAGACGCATTACTAAGGAGCAGACCGCACAAAAGAAACAAATGGGAACGTCCCTTGTTATGGTTTAAGGAGGTAAGAAATGGTTTTTAAAATTAATGGCACTGATATTACCCCTTATATTGCCAATGGAGGATTACAATACACAAGAAATGATTTAGACGGGCCAAATGCGGGCCGTGCTTTAGATGGAACAATGTATAGAGACAGAGTAGCAACAAAGGATAAATGGACGGTTAATTGCCGTCCTTTAACCTCATAGGAAACCGCAACTTTGCTTTCTTTGATTGAGCCTGAATATGTAAGTCTTACTGTTACTAATCCAAAGACCAACACCACAAGAACTTATTAGGCTTATAGCAATAATGTTCCTGCTGAATTTCTGATGATAAAGAACGGTGTTGAATATTGGACGGGTATTAGTTTTCCTTTGATTGAGAGGTAATTGAATGAACAAAGTTATATATAAATACGATAAAAATACCACATTAACCTTTACTGATTAGACTGATAGTGGAGAGGGGAAAATCATAGAGGGTTCATTCTATAATGAAACAAGTTTGTTAGAAGATGAATTAAGTATAGACACAATGACTGTTAAAGTGAGATATGAGAGGGCAACACCCTCTCTTATCTCCTTTACTTATGGTTCAGAGGTTGAATACTATAAAGATGATAAATTATATGCCCGCTACTATCTTAAAGACGTAGAAAGAAATAGCAAATATGAATACACATTCTCACTTCAATCTGCTATTGGCCTATTGGATGATACAAACCACTATGGCGGTATTTACTCAGGCCAAACCGCAAGTGATATTATTAAAGACATTATTGGTGGTAAGATAACTTATACTGAGCACAATATCTTTTCTAAGATTAAGGTTTATGGTTGGTTGCCAGTAGCCACAAGAAGAGATAACTTAAAACAACTCCTTTTTGCTGTTGGAGGTTGTGTTAAAAAGAAAGATGGTATTATCAACTTTACTACTCTTACGGTTGATACGCCTACTGGAATCCCTGCCAATAGAGTTTATGATTCAGGTAAGATAACTTACAATGCGCCCGCAAGCAGAATTGAAGTCATAGAGCATCAATTTAGCAAGGTTGATAATGCTTAGGCTGAGGATATTTATGTTGGTGAAATTGTAGGAAGTAGCTTTACAAGTCCAAAAGGATATGTAATTGATAATGGAGCAATTATTACTTGGGATGAGCCACACCATAGTATTACTTTTGATGGCTGTTCTTTACTTAATAGTGAAGTTGGTGTAAATTATGCGGTTGTCTCTTCTTCCGCAAGTGCTACCATTAAAGGAAAGCCTTACATACATTCAAAACTGATTGTGAGTAGAGATAAAGAAAACTACCAAGGCAAAGAAAAGGTTGCCAAGGTAGAAGAAGCAACATTAGTTACTTTGGCAAATTCTAACTCTGTTGCTGAAAAGGTTATGGCTTACTATGATGCGCCTAGCACTTTATCAGGCTCAATAGTTCTAAATGATGAAAAGCCCTTAGACAATCTAACTATGCCAAATCAATTTGAAGAGGAAAGCACAGGTATTATTAAGAGCATTGAGGGAACTTTTGGATAGCAGATAACCAAAGGTGAAGTTGAAGTAAGATTGGGCTATAATCCACCGCCTATTTATGGTAGTAGAGAGTTAGTAAGTATTGCTATTAAAACTCCGCCCAATAAGACAACTTATGAAGCAGGGGATTACTTTGATAAAACAGGAATGGTTATTGAAGCCACATATGATGATGGAAACAAAGCCATTGTTAAAAACTACTCAGTAAGCCCAAGTGTTCTTACTAAGGATACAACCAAAGTAATTATTACTTATAGAGAAATGGGAGTTGTTAAGAACACAGAATTAGACGTTGTAGTTAAGAACTTATTAAAGACAATAGCAATTACAACTCCACCTGATGAAACTGCTTATGAGATTGGGGAAACTATTAGCCTTGCTGGTATGGTATTAGAAGCCTATTATTCAGACGGTTCAAGCAAGGTTGTAAATAATTACACCTACAGCCCGCAAACAGTAAGCAGTAATGATGATACGGAAATTACAATTTCATATACTGAGAATGGAATTACTAAAACAACTATCCAAGAGATAACAATAGGAAATACACCAAATCTTACAGGTATTTCTATAATAACTAATCCTGATAAAATGACTTATAGAGCAGGTGAGTTTTTTGATAAGACAGGTATGGTTGTTGTTGCCAGTTTTGATGATGGAAGTAGCAAAGCAATTAGAGGTTATACTTACACACCTACTTCCGCTCTTGGAAAAAATGATACAACAATTACAGTATCTTATACTAAAAAGGGAATTACTAAAACGGCTACATTGACTATTGTTATTATCTATTTAACTTCAATAGCAATTACCCAAGAGCCAACATATAAATCCTATTATGATACTGAATCATTTAACACTCAGGGAATGGAAATAACCGCTTATTATTCTGATAACACAAATAAAGTAATTACAACTTACACTTATTCCCCAAGTGGCGTTTTGCCTTATGGAACAACTCAAATTGTTGTTTCTTATACAGATGGCGGAATTACCCAAACCGCAAATCAACCAATTACCGTTTCAATTAAGACTTATGATTATACCAAGAGCACAGTAATTAGTGCGGGCGGTAGTTATACTTTGTCAGGTATTGGCGCTACACATAGAAACATTAGAGTTGTTTGTATTGGTGGCGGAACGGGCGGTAATGGTGGTAGAAATGGTTCGTCTGGTAGAGGTGGCGGTTCTGCTTCTGTTAAACTAAATGGCGGATATGATATAGCAAGTAATGGTTCTGGTGGTGCTGGTGGCTCAGGTGGAAATGGAGGAAGTGGTGGTAGAATCTTTTAGAAAGATTTTATCATTCCAAAATTAACTGACACGTTTACTATTAGTATTGGTTCAGGCGGAAGTGGTGGAGGAACCGCTTCAACTGGTTCAGCAGGTGGAAATACTACATTCACTTACAATGGCACTACGGCTTCTTCTGCTATTGGTTCTTCTTCTGCTACTGGATATACTAATATTTTTACCAATGCTACTTATGCTATAAATGGTAATATGGGTATTGCTGGTGGTGATGGTGGTGACGGTTATGAAGTTATTAGAGTAACTGGTAATGGTATGTTCCAATGGAGTTACTATAATGCTAAAGTTGGTAAAAGTGTTGTATATAATGGAACTACTTATACAGGTGGAGGCATTTATGGGGCCAGCGATTTTGGACATCTAAACTATAATAATGTAACCATTGGTGTTGTTGCTGGTGGTGGTGGCTCTGGTGGTGCTTCTGCTGGTAATAATTCTGCTCACGGCAATTCTTCAAGAATTTATGGTTCTCAATAGTCTCCAAGATTTGTTGCTTGGTGTGCTTCTGGTGGCGCTGGCGCTTCTGCTGTTGCTCCAAGTGCTCCTACTACTTATGGTAATGGAGGTAATGGAGGTAATGGCGGTGGAGGTGGCGGTGGCGCTTCTGGCGGTGTTGCTATGTATGGTGAGGTTACTTATGGCGCTGATTCTAATCCCTATAAGAATGATAACCCCAAAGTTAATTCTGGTAGTGGTGGTTCTGGTGGTTCTGGTTCTTCTGGTTCTTCTGGTGCTTAGGGATGTGTCATTATTTACTTTAGTTAAGGAGGACTTGAAATGTAGGCTATTATCGTTGCTGTCTTAGGAATGATTGGTGCTTTGGGCGGTTCTTGGATAGCAAATAGAAAAAATATGGCTTTGATTGAGTATAGATTAAAGCAATTAGAGGAAAAGGTTAATAAGCATAATAATCTGATTGAGCGCACTTATCAGTTAGAAAAACAAGTTGCTATTATCCAAGAGGAGATTAAGGAATAAAGGCAAAAAATTAGTTGACAATCACAAGTAAATGGGGTAGTATTAACTCATCCAATAAATTATGGAGGTTGTTTTATGGCTAACACAACAAGAGCAAAGCGCCCTGAGATTAAGATTGCGGTTAAGGATTTTGAAGCCCTCAGCATTTATTGTAAAGGCGTTGAAGGTGCTACCCCTACTAGTGTGATTGGCAACCTTGTTAAAGAGTTCTTAGAGAAGGATGAAGTTAAAGCAGTTATTGCGGAACAGAGTAAGGATAAGAAGAAACTCAAAACCATTGAGAAAAAGAAAGAAATGATTGCTAAACTTCAAGCTGAATTAGCTGAGTTAGAAGGGTAATAAAAAAGGGTTATGGTTAAAAGCCATAACCCTTTTTTTGTTGACAAAAATAGAATCTGTGGTATAATAGACACGTCCATTGGATAGTTCTAATGAGAAGTTAGAGCTAATCACCTTGGGGAATAGCTGGTGTAAGAAAAACTTGAGTTCTCAGAAGTAGTAAGGCAGACGGGGATTCAGGTTCTAGTGCTCATTACGGGCGTGCGGGTTCAAGTCCCGCCTCGCGCACCATTGATACGACACTGTTTTTTGACTTTTAGAGGTCAAAAGGCAGTGTTATTTTTTTGCGTTCTACTAACAAGTTTTACTAACATTTCTAACAGCCTATCTAACGGCGGAATGCTTTGTTGACAATTCCTTTTGGTGTGGTATGCTGAAGACAACATGCAGGAATATTTTGGCACAGCATAAAAAGAAGGGCTGATGAGAGGTATGCGTTGTCCGACCTGCGGCGCTTCCGTGATGGTCAGAAAGGGATCGTGGGAGTGTGGTTACTGCTGTGACTGCGGCAACCTGCCAAGACGCCCCGAGATCGTGAGGAGCTTTCCTCCATGGGTGTGGTGGAGGTCCTCGAGCGGGCCTACGGTGAAGATCACCGCGAGGGCATCGCCATGTGGAGCGCGCTGCTGTACGCGGCGCGCAGCCGCGAGGCGGCGAAACAGAAAAACACGGAGGAGATACCCGATACCGTCCCCGGCAGCGGTTCCGGCCTGCGAGAGGACTACGACGATTTGGAAGACTTACATGAAGGCGGAGATTATAAAGATCTCAACGAGGCATAGAATGAATAGGAGAAAGGGTGGTAAACGCCCTTCCTCCTATTTTATCTATTCTCGTTGGACAGCACGATTTTTGCTGCGGAAAGCGGCCTTGACCATACTCGCAGCGGCCATGCTGCTATCTGAGATCGCTCAGGGCGTCCCTGTCCAGCAGTGTGATCGCGCTGCGCCATGTCCTGCTCCCGCCCGCTCAGCGAGGATCAGAAGGAAAGCTGCTCCAGCCTATTTCCTATATCAGTGGCAGTTGTGATGACCGCAGCCGTGGTCGCCGCAGTTGTGGCCGCCCTCGCCGTGCTCGTGGTCATGGTGGTCGCAGTGGACATCGGGATCATAGCCGAGGTTTCCGACCAGCAGCGCCGCGACCGCCGCGTCCGCCTCGCCGCTGACGCCGCCGTAGAGCTTGATGCCGGCCTCTGCCAGCGCGGCCTGCGCGCCGCCGCCGATGCCGCCGCAGATCAGAGTATCC
>OMGY01002096.1_pt1 | contig 15830 bp, 30 predicted proteins | sample 1674461 | NCBI WGS metagenome assembly OMGY01 (sample SAMN05578579, study PRJEB25193) | human gut metagenome | biome: Human Microbiome; feature: human-associated habitat; material: feces | host: Homo sapiens | place: USA:Birmingham
TAATCCATTCGTCATTGCTTAACATATTCCGTAATTTCTCTTCATCCATTGGTAATGTGATTACATGGTCATTATTAAAGTCAGCCATTGTATCTTTTGTAATGTTTCTGATTACAATTTCCATAATTCGTTTCCTCACTTTCTTGTAATAAAATAGGCAGTTAGTAGATTATTCTCCTAACTGCCTTTGCGTTATTTGTTATTCTGTTCTTCCTTTTTCTTTCCTATTTCTCTAATATACTCACACCTTTCATCCGAAACGCCATGCTGTTTTAACTGTTTTGCAAAGCGTTCATAAAATGGCAAGTCTTTCCACCGTGATTTTCCTTTAGCCATTATTCTCATCCTTTCTATAATTTACACTCATAGGATGCCAACTCATATCAAACCCGAAATGATACTCTAAGCATTCAACAATCTCATCCTCGTTAAATGCAAGTGCTTTCATTTCTCTTAAGATAATTCTTTCAAAATCATCTTCATTCTCAATTAATCCCATAAGATAATTGATAAGGTATTTGAGTTTCTTTCCATGCTTTCTGTAATCTGCTAACTTTTCTCAAAGCCTCTCTCGTTTCAAATTCTACTTTTCTATCACTTGTTATTCCAAGAAAAGCATAATATTTATCTGTTAATAAATCATGATAACAAGTTACACCATTTAGTGTAAAATATTCTGTAAATTCATCTTCTGTTTCTAAATTCCATCCTGTCTTTGAATGTGGTGTATTCCACATATTATCACTCCTTTTCCCTGTAAATCTTAGTTTCATTAGAAATCTACAATAGCTTCCATTTCTTCTACGTCATCAGTAGATAATCGAAAACTTCCATCTACATAATCGCCATTTGGCAATTTAATATAATCACTTTCTTTGTTGAAATTTTCCATTGCTTCTTCTAACGTGTCCGCTTTCACATCTACATAACCACACATTTCCCACGTTACTGCTAATCTCATAATATCTACCATCCTTTCTGATGAAATGCGAATTTCAAACGGTTACTTTTTCCCATTTTCCCTCTGCATTCCAAAAAATCCATCCATCATCTGTCTCAATACAAATATTGCCCTCATAATCACCTACATTTCCATGATATTTTGATAAATCAATATTGTTTTTCTTCAACCATTCATTTGCGGTCATATGCTTCACCTCCAAAAGAAACACGCATTTACTGTTCTATAGGTATTATTTCTAATACCTCACCTTCATCTCCGTTATATTTTAAATCAAACCACAAGGCTACATCTTCGCAAGTTGCTTCGTCATTAGATGTCCAGAAATGATTCTTTTGTTCTCCATTTTTAAATGTAACTATATTCCATTTTTTCATATCACTCGTCATCTCCTATTCACTATGAAATATCCATTTACTTGTTAAAAACCTCATCCATGAACATTGTGTCTAAATAATGAGCAAGAATGTTAAACTCATTAGAGTTCTGTAATTTCTCAAATAACTCTGCTATATACTCTTTTTCGTTTTGGATATCTTCTGCACTGTCTGAAAAATCTCTGTTAAATTCAAGTAACTTCTCTGCCATTTGAGTTGGTGTATATTCATACTCTTGTATTTTCCCCATATTTGTTTGTTCCTCCTCTATACTATTTGCACCATCTGAGAATCCATCATCATAACCCTTGTTGTACATTGGATTCTCAAACTTTGTGTTTGCTATTGGCGAATCTTCTTCAATACCAAAGAAAGATTTCTCTTCATCTGACATTTCACAACACTCATCAAAGTATTCAAGAGCTGAATCTCTATCATCAGAAATAAGTCCGTCTTTGAAAAGCGTTGCAAGTTCTTCAAGCCTGCAACGTGGGATAAAATCTGCGTTTACCTTTTCCATAAAACAATCATAAGCTGATTGAAGATATAGTATCTTCTTAGGATTATTCTGGAAATAAGTAAAATACGTTCCATGCGCCCACTGCTGACCTTCTGGTTGCGTTGGATCGTAACCACTAACAACTGCATACTGTGTATCACTTTCGCTTTGCAATAAAGCATAGTCTCCATTCCGTAATAACTCTATCCATTTCATAACCTTATACCTCCGTCAAATTATTCTCTTTTATTAATCGTTCTCGAACCATCTTATTTAAGTCCTTATTTACAGTGATAATTTTATGGGAAGTTCGATTCATATAAATAAAATGACTTCCCTTGCACCGTGCAAAATAGAATCCATTCCGTAATAAAATCGGCTCAAATTCTCTTAATTGTTTTGTTTTTCTGTATGCCATAATTTATCCATCCTTTCCTTATTATAATGTGACCGTATAGCCGTTATCTCAGCTTTGCATATGTATTAGATTGCAATATATTATTCTCTGTTACATCACTTTCGCTTTCACAGTTTTCTTTGTTGTCTTGTTATTTCTGAATGGACTTTCCATTTCGTAACGGACAATCTTAGACAGATAATCAAAAATCTGTGCCTGTGTCTTATCCATAATGTTCTCTACAAAGAATTCAGTTCCCTTGCAGTTTTTAATCAGCGCCGTCTCCATTTCATCTGTTCTGCCTTCACAGTAAGCATATAATGCCTTTAAAGCACGAATAATCTTTGCAGTATATGCTTTTCCGTTATATGAATCTGCATATCCGTTCCAACCAAGTTTACCAAGCAAAGTAAGCATTGCATCAAGAAGCTCAGGATTTGTCTTTGTAAATCCAATTCCATCAGAAATTGAAGTTAATATACCAACTGTATTCTCTGTCTCATCATCTCCTTTTACTGCTACATTATGCTTATGACAAATATCACGCAAAGCAGTATATTCTGGCTTACCTGCCGCAAGTGCCGCATGGTATATATCCATTGGCTGCATCTTCGCACGATCTGTTGACTGACTGAGGAATAAGTCAATCGCTTCTTTCAAACTACACTCCATTACTTCGACAACTACATCTTCCTTTTTTGCCTTAAATGCTCCATATATCCTATGCTGTCCGTCAATGCAAAGAAGTAATCCATTACAAAGTAATACCTTCGGTTCATCCCACTTGTACGAGTTATAGTTATTACCTATTGAATAAGCTCTTGCAAGCTTGATTCTTCTCTGCCACTCCGGTATATGAATCTGTTTTGGATCAACTACCATAAGCAACTTATCACCAATCCGTGAATTATTCTTAGCTGCCTTTACCATATTTGCAATCAAAAGCTTCTCATTCTTTCCTGTGAATCCTTCCGCATTCCGTGCTTCCTGCATTTCCATTTCTGCTTCCTTTGCCTTTAAATAAACTCTTTTACACATAATGTGTCCTCCTTATAATATTTTTTGCATAAAAATAACGGCTTGCTTTCGCTTGCCGTTCCGTTACTAAGCTTCTTCAAATACACCAGATTTAAGCATGTCCGTTTTCCAACAGTCAAAGTTTGGATATTCTTTTTTGTCTGTCATATCTCTATAGACTTCATGCATCTGTTTTTCTGTGAATGTTTTACCTTTTAGCGGTTCTTCATATGTTATATACTTCATTATATCTCACCTCTTTCTATCAGATAATTTTTATAAGCAGTTTCGCTTTCAAACTGCTGATATTTACCTATACTTGGCACGAAACCCATATAGGCAAATCCGTTATAATATCCCCTCATATATTATATTATCCTCCTTACAAAATTCTTTACCCTATCAACGATTGTTGGCTCGGTTGCCTTCTGCCATCTCTTTTGCCTTTCTGCAAAATACAGGCTGTTTTCTACATTGATATAATCCATCATCTGTAGTGATGTTAATGAGTTGTATGGAGTTGATAGAGTATTATCTATTATTTCAGCTCCGTTCCCTGCTTTTATAATTCTAAAATTAAACTGCTCCATTTCCCTTTATACCTCCTGTGTCAATCTTGCTGTTTTTAAAATCCGTGTAATTTCGCTTTCCGTTTTTGCATTGGCTATTGCTTCTATAATTTCCATTGTATAACGAAAATCTTTTGCGATTCGTATTGCTTTTCGTTTATAGTTGTACATTTCTCTTGACATAATCTTTATTCTCCCTTCTAAATCAGCATTGACAACTGCTTTGCCAGCCTTGCCTTTGACAATCCTGTTGTCTTAATTCCTTTGTTACTTTTTATTTCTGCTTTTACAGAGTAAATCCGTGAAGGTTTGCTTGCCTTTGCAATCTGATAATTACAATAGGCAGTATGAATTTGTTTGTGTTTCTCTGACATAATTTTTATTCTCCCTTCTTTATTTTGTTATTGTGAAATCATAGCAATCACCTGTTGACGTGTAGATTGTTACAGTATCACTGTTGATTTCCGTTTCTGTTACCTGATTCAAGTTCAGATAATCGTATTTATTAGGTATATTTTTACCTATTAAAAAAGCCGTAGCGATTGCTACGACTGCGATGGCTGTATATGCCATTTTCTTTTTCATAGTTGTATTTCCTTTCTTTTAATATTGTTTTTGGGTATAAAAATAGCACCCTTTGCATTGGGTGCTACTGTGTTTGGTTTAAAACAGTTTTTGCTGCTGTGATTGCAGCTCCTTTTGTGTTAAAAGCCGCAATAAACCGTGCAGTATGTACAAAAGTACAACCTTCTGGTTTATTTTCTAACCATTCTTCAGGCAAACATATGATGTCTTTGGAACTATCCTTATCTACTTTTATAGTAAGGATATTCCAACCGCCCCTGTTTGATGGCATTACCAAAAGTTTTGCTTCTGTGCCCACAAACATAATGGGTGGAATGTATTTTTTAAGGATTATAAGACCATTATCGGTCACTCCTTTTAAGGCTTCTTCAACTTCTGTTTTTGCCTTGCCCATAGCTAAGTCTCTAGCTATATTTCGGGAAATAATTTCTTTACAAAAATCTACTGCTTTCCTAAAACCTTCTTTTGTTTCCGTTTCTGGGTCAGCAGAATCCCAGAACGGATTTAAACTTGATATAAAAGAAGACAGTGGATTTCCTTCACCTACTCCATTATCTATATCTTCGATTGGAATTATATAATTCTTCTCAAAGATTTCATATCCGTTCTTTGAAAAAAGAAGGTGTCCGTAGTCTTCAAATATCAACCCACAGGCAGCTCTTTTGAGTCCGTCTTCTCTTATTTTTGCGTCTACCTGGTGATGATCGTATTTTCCACCTCCTATGTCCGCAACTAAGGTAGTTTCCGGGAGTTTATCTGGTACACAGAACTCTCTTTTTACCTTAATACAAGGGTTAAGAATTTCACACAGAGCAACGCTCATTACATCGTCTGCATGAAATATCCCTCCGTGGACTAAAATTGTATCAAAATTGAATTTCATTATTCATACCTCCTTTCTACGCGTTTTTGATTTCGTAGCATATTTTACATAATTCTTTTGCTGCGTTTTCAATTTCTTTTTCCGTCTCTATTTTCGTGAGTTCTTGTACCCACGATGTAATGACTTGAATCTCCCCAAGCATATCGTAATACTCTTCACGTTTATCAATTTCAAAACCTTTTTCAAGCTTCACCTTTTGAATTCCTTTAATATCTTTTTCTGTAGAATATCGTTTAAAGACATCCAACGGAATATCTACATCTACATTTTTAGGAATAAATCCCACTCCAATTGGGAACTCGTTGTAACAATCCATTGCCACATCATACTCATAAGTAATGTTACAAAGAAGTTCCATTGCTGCGTTTATAATTTCATTTTTCTTTTTTTCTAATTCTAAATTTCCCATAGTTTTTAAATCTCCTTTTTATTTTTTTGCATATAAAATAGTACCCTTTTAGAGTACTTAATTTATTTTTTGTTTTAACGAATATATATTATTTATATTCTATATACTCATCTTCTGCTTCCTCAAAATTGTTGATTATATCAAGCAACTCACTTTCTGTTACGGTTTCAAAATCTCCGCAACTATACTCTTCCTCGTCATAGTCGTAGTGATCGTTGAACGAGCCACAACAAGGACAGTAATCAAAACCAGCCGTTGTGCCGTAACTGACTTCCCACTTTCCGTTTTCAAGGCGGTCGTAGTCTGTCCAAAAACCGTAGCAACCGCCATCGTTGCATCTTTCTGAGTCGTATTCTGAATAGTTGCAGAATCTTACTCTTTTAATTCTATCTAAGTTTTCTTTTTTCATGACTTTCCTCCTTAATATTAATATTCAAATTCACTGATTGAGCCATCACTCATAACCGAGCAAATATAGGCTCTTTCATAACTACCTGTGGAATCATAATGGTAGTTATTCTGTTTTTCTTTTTTAAAGGCATCAAGCGCCTCTTTTCTATCGGGGAAAAATTTCCGTGGAAAATTAAAGAAGTTCGGATTGTCGCCTTCTCCTGGAGAAAAAGTTTCTTTGCCGACTAAATAGCCTATTATTGTATTTTTCATGTTTATTCCTCCTTGCCTTGTAGCTGTTTTTTCTTTGCTTCAAGTTCTGCTATTTGAGCTTCGATTGAGGCAATTTCAGCTTCATTCTCGTCAACATAAGCCATAATATCTCCTGGTTGACATTGTAACTCTTTACATATCTTATCTATTATAGACATAGCAACATATTTATTCTTACTAAAATTAGCCATTGTTGACGGACTAATTCCTAATTTGCGTTGCAAGTCTATTTTTTTTATACCCTTAGAAACTAATAACGAATCCAATTTATAATATACTATCATCTTGTTTCCCTCCAATCACCTCCAATATATCATAGCTTACTATAATTATCAAGCTATTTTTATGTTAATGCACACTATAAAAGAGCAGACTCTTTGCGTTGTCTGCCCTTCTAATCATATATTATTTTCCGTTTCGCTTCTGCTCATCGGTTACGGACTTTCACCGTAAGACGGAAGGCAGATTGTTAGTCTGCCTTATATCCATAATCATAATAATTTTTATACCTCATTTTCTGTGAATACTGTAAACTTGTCACAGCGCATTCTCTTTTCGCTTGGTGTGACACGTTCAAACCCTGGAACTGGACACAATCCAACTACTTTACCTGGATATGCCTGAGACGCAATAATACTGCCGACAATTACAAGCCTATCAGCGCATCCGGTTTCCCTATAGGTTCCTTCTATGTCCCTTATGATTTCTTTTCCCTCAGGCGTACCGACAAAAACAGTTGTTACGAATAAGTCATTTACTGCTTTTTCTTCTGCCTTTGCATTAATGAGGACACTTGTTGGAACTGTCACAAGATCTCCGTTTGTATCTTGCATCGTGCGTTTAATATGCACACTCCGTTTGAAAATCTTATAGCTGTTCCAATTCCCTTTAATATTAATGATGTCATAGTTTCCTCCACGGCTCTTGATACTATCTCCACCGACAATTAAATTGCGGACTTGTGACCGCTATTTCATACACTGAAATAGTGCATTAAAGGCAGGCTCAAAGCCTGCCTCCACTCTGCAATTATTCTTTTATTACATCAAGTTCCGTTACATTCACGCCTAAAGCAGATAGAATGACTTTTAAATCTCTATAGCGCACCTTCATTGACTTATATAAAGGCGTTTCCTTTTCTGTCATTCCCATCCATTCCTGCAAGCGTGAAAATTCTTCTACACAAATTTTAATTGTTTCCTGGTTATTCATTTCTTCCATCCTTTCACCGCCTTCCTATTTATAGTATAGCGGATTTGTTGCGTGTTTACAAGTTAGTTTGTCTTATTGTTTTTCTTTTCTGGTTCAACGTATGTATATTTGTAAGCATCTGTTTTGAGTGCATTCTTATCCTTCATAAGCTGTGCAAGTGCTCTCATAAAGCTATTTTTGAATGTAGTCTTAGCCTTATAAGACAAAGCATTCCCAGTCTTGAATAACTGCTTATTGCTACTGTTTTTATAGCCTACTGCTACAGTCATAAAGCTAATAAGTGTAGGTGTAGCTTCAATTTTCTGAGCAGAGAACCACTCTTTTATAGCCTTCTTAAACTCTTCCTCTGATGTAGTGTAAGCAGAGTATAATTCATCTGTTAAAAGTTCATAGCAAGAGTCAATACGCTTATTGTATTCTTCTTTAAATGCGTCAAATTCTGCCTGATACTTTTCAACATCTGCTAAATACATAGCCTGAGCCTCAGCATCATCCTTTTTGAGTTCTGCCCATTCCTTGCTAATCCGTAAGTTGTTTTGAAGAATAAGCTTTTTATCTGCCATCTGATTAATTGCAATCCAGAATTTAGCCATAGTTTCAGTAAAGTCCTTTGATGAAGTCATAAACTGCACCTTTACAGATGCCGTATTAATAGTTGCTTTTTTGTTATTTTTTGTTGTACTCATAGTAGTACCTCCTTAAATTTCAAATATAGTTATAGTGCTATCCACTGTTTACAAGGGCTTTAGACCTTTACAACATTAGGACTTATTTATATGTAATGCCCAGTTGTAGCCGTGTTACACCTTTTTAGTTGATAAGTGGTAAAAAGTTTTTCTCAAACCAAAAACCACTACAATAGTTTTGTTGTTTATCAAATGAGATAAACTCATAGCCTAAACTTATTTGTTAAACCGACTATGATATTTTGTACAGTGTCCCCGTTGTCTGTACTCTCTAACCGCTTTAAGGCTAATTAGTTAGCCTAATTCAATTGTTACCGCCTGAAATATCCGCTAATGAAACGGATTTACGGATTTTATAAAATATTTACTTGTTTTCGCCTACCCTTTTCCTACTCATTCACTCACACCAGTTAAAATTTAAGCTACTTTCAACCCGAAAATCTAAGCTATAAGCCCGAACTTTTCCCATTCTTAAATCAGCATACTTGTAACATACGGATTTAAACCAGTATGAGTAAACTTTCAAATATCTATCAGATACTTGCTTTCAATATTTGTTTGTCAATGTACAAATTTTTGCTCAAGTCCACGGATGGACTTTTGCGGTTGTACCAGTTCCCACGGATGGGAAAAGGTATTTTGTTGGGGATTGACAAGTCAGAACTGGCTTGTTATACTTAGACTGATTGAGAATCTAAGTATTCCCCTTTGCGGTGTTGGTGTTGGAAGCGCCTCACCGCTTTTTTGCTCTTTAGGGAAAGTATCGTTGGTACTATGTACCGTGTTTTCGTTCCCCTTTGGAACAATTATATTGTACTACACTTTTGTGTAGTTGTCAACAACTTATTGAAGTTTTTTAGAACTTCTTTGTTGATTCAATTAAATCAACTTGTTATTGATTAATTGTAGTTTACTATATTAAATCGAATTTGTCAATAACTTTTCAAAGTTTTTATTTGAATTATTGTATATAGAATAAAACTATGATAAACGATATGTCATAGCTTGAAACTATATGTAATAATAATATCAAAACCACATTACATAGTTTTCAAAACTATATAAATACCGCTCTAGGAAGCTTCTAAAATCCTACGGTAAAATGTACAAATACCGTGAAATATAACTAACTGGGGGTAGTTAAAACTAACTAATAGGACTGGAAATGCAGCAGAGCCTATAGCTGATTCATCTACATACCAACTTCAAAATTTTACTTCAAAATAATTTCTAATTTTCCACTAAAAATCAAGCAAAATCCCAAATTTTACCCTCAAACCCTTTATCGTACCCCATATCGCTCAAACCCACTAACCAAGCCACTTTCAACCATCTTTGAACCCCAAAATTAAAAATCCTGCATCACAAAATCCAATACCAAAATCTCGTTTCTTCTATATAAATAAGTAATTTTACCGATATCACTTTTCCAATTAAAAATTTTACATTTAAGACAATACAGAGGGCTACGATAAAACTACACATAAATTTCAATAAACTCCCCATAATTACCATAAAAACAGGTGAAAAATAATATTAATTACTTAACCTTTATACAAAAAGACAGCAATGCACAATATTAAATAAAACTCATAAACAATAACGAGAATAAATAATTATAAATGTCATAATAATTAAAATAAAGAAAGGAATGATTTTATCATGAAAACTATTGTAAAAAGTGATATACTTGACTTAGATACCATTATCAAAAGTATTGAGGAGGAATTTATGTTAAGTAACAATAAAGAAAAATGGGAAGTACCTAAATATTCAGGCAATCAGATTAATAAAGCAGGAAAAATAATAGCTGATCCATTTTCAACGTCTGAAGAACGTAAAAAAGCACTAGTCATATTAAACAATTGGAGAGCTGCACACGCATATCCTTTACAAATTATATGTAGCAACCTTAGAAAGAAGAATCCTAATGCTATAGTTGTTCAAAGATTAAAACGTTTAGAATCTATAACCGGCAAGATTCAAAGATTTCCCGAAATGCAATTATATAAAATGCAAGATTTAGGTGGTTGTCGTGTAATCGTAGATACTATAGAGCAAGTATATGAAGCGGTTGACAAGTATAAAAACTCTCGAATAAGGCATATACTTAAACGTGAATATGATTATATTGCTAACCCTTATCATATGGTATATCAATTCTATAGTGACAAAAAAGATACTTATAATAAAAATATGTTTATAGAAGTCCAATTCCGCACAAAATTGCAACATATGTGGGCAACTGCTGTAGAAATGATGGGTATATATACAAACAGTAATCTTAAATCTAGTCAAGGTGATTATGATATCCTTAGATTTTTTGAATTGGTATCATCTATATTTGCTATTGAAGAAAAAATGCCAGTATGCCCTAATACTTCTGATTGGATGGATGAATTAATCAAAGAAATTAATTATCTTGATAATAAAAATAACATAATATCTACATTAAGCGGATTAAATGTATCTATTGATTATGCAAGTAAAAAATTCAATCAGAAAAATAAGAATTTATATTATATATTGTTGCTTGATTATAACAAAAAGACCGTACAAGTTAGACCATTTAAAAATCTTGAATATGCTACAAAAGCTTACGATCAGATTGAACAAAATTCTGACAAAAATGTTGTACTTGTATCTGCCTCATCATTTGAAACATTAAGATTAGCATATCCAAATTATTTTGTTGACATCTCTCATTTTGTTACAAAACTTAGAACGATTGTAGAAAAATACAACGCTTCTATAATATAAGTTAATATTAATTATTCTAAATAACAGGCAGTGATGTCTGTTATTTTTATATCCTTATTATCCTTATATTAAAATCCACTTTCACGGCTCAAATTTCAATTTTACCCTTCTACCCTAACAACTAGCCACCTGATATATAAAAATCCAAAATAGACTCCGAATCATTAATTTTACCCCTTATATCCCATGTAAAGAATTTTATATTAACTCTCTTTGTTAATTAACATATCCATACAATGCCAAAAATTCATAAATCAAATTTATATAAGAGAATAATCTATTGTAAATAATCGTCACACTACTCTCGCCAAACAAAAAATAATAAATTTAAAAGGAGGACTCTATATGAGTAACTTAACATTAATTACAACAGAAACATTTAATAACTTATCATGTAACTCTTCAGAAATATATTTGATGAATTAGCTGACAGAATTGTATTAATCTATTTAGGAAGTAAATCAACGCGAAGAGAAAAATTAGTCACTTTCATCTCATACCCTTATAAGTTATCACCTAAGACATAAAAATTGAAATTCACCCTCAAAAACTCATTTTTTGTCCACAAACAGGGGTATGAAAAAACTATACACATCTATACATGCTCTAATCTGAAAAATCAGAGAATATAACTATATAGAAAATATCAAAATAAGATAAGAAAGAATTATTATGCAGCTACAAGAAATAGAATTATATCAAAGATTTTACAATAACCTATCTTGTGCTTCTAGTGATGAGTTATATAACGATTGGTGGATACCAGCTCAACATGATTGTCAAGAATACGGAAACATTAATGATGTAGATTACATAATTATATGCGTATGCGAAGATCTATTCAAAAAGAGAAATGAACATATGGAAATATTTAAGAAACGAGAGGAATTCCTACATGGCAATTAAGAAAAGAAAGACAAGTTGACAGCAAATTTTGTGTATTTATATCAGACGAAGAAATATATAAAAGATTCCATAATAAGCTACCTGTATTTTATGTTGAGGATTCATTTGCTGATTATGTTGTTTTAGAGAGAGAATAATTAAAAAGGAGAATGATATTATGAAAAAACCAATTTTATTTAAGAGAACAAGAGAATCTGTTGCCAAGAAATTATCTAATCATATTTATGTAGATATCATTAATAACCATGATACAAAATTAATAATAGATAACTTCACGTTATTAGAACTTATTTATATTGAAAGAGCATTAAAGAAATTAGATTCCATGTCAGAAGAAGAAATCAAGAATTAAATAGAGGATAATCTCACATAGGTACATCATATATGTACCCAAATGAAACCATCAATCCAAAACACCAGGTACCTAAATCAACCAATAACAATCAACCAAAAAATTATGGAGTTTGTATGTAGCGTAAGCGAAATACAAACGGAATATTCTTCTCTTGATAATATGAGTCTATATAGATATAGACTGCACAAAATTGATAGCTGGGATGTACCCAAATGAAGTAAATTTTCACTTTTGGGTACATGCTGTATGTACCTAAATGAATTTTTGACAATAGGAGGAATCGTATGAAAGATTTAAAACGTATGCTAGAAGCAATTCATAAGGAGAATAAAGATATACTTACTCTTCTACTCTCTATGGATAAAAATGAAACAAAAGACTTAGATGAAATAATGATTGATGTTTATTCTATGTATGATGAAAAATTTTATGGAAATACAAAATCAGGTAGAGAATAACTAATTGAACCACTTATCGCACTCTCATTTCACAAATTGTAACTATAAATTATGTTTTAGAAGAAAGGAAAGAAAATGAGTCAACAAATAAATATAAATGTACTTAAACCACATCCAAGGAATAATGAATTTTTCGATGACTTAAATGGAGAAGAATTTGAACGCTTAAAAAACTCTATACGAGATGAAAAAATGTATAATGACATTTTAGTTTCTCCTGACATGACTATTATATCAGGTCATCAACGTGTAAGAGCTGCTAAAGAATTGGGAATGAAGTTAGTTCCAATTAAAATTGATGAAGATTTACAAGATGATAATTCTAAACTTCGTGCTCTTATATCAAATAATTTTGGTAGAAGAAAAAATGATCCTACCAAAGACCGAAAAGCTTTAGCAACTTACGTTGAACTTAAAGGTTATAGAAATGGAGAAATTGGAAAGAATCATTTTCAGGATTCTCAGAATGAGAAAGCTGAGAAATTTACCCTTGACGAAATTGCAAAAGAATTGAATATGTCTAAGGCAAATCTTACAAGAGCTTTATCTATAGAACGAAATCTCACAGAGCCAATGAAACAATTGCTTGATGATGGAGTAATTTCAAAAACTGTTGCATCAGATGTTATTGCTTCTCTTTCTGAGAATGAACAAGAAGAGCTAATTTCTAAACTAGATGTTACTCAAAAATATACTCAAAAACAAATACAACAATATATCAACGAGATAAATCAGCTAAAATCACAATCTGCCAAAGAAAAAATAATTGATAAAACTGATTATGATTTAGCGAATAAATATAAAGAAGCTATGTCCCAAATTTCTAACTTAAAGACGAAAATCAATAACTTGGAAATTATGAATAGTACATTAAAATCTTCTAATGAATCTAGTGAAAGTCTTTTGCAATCATATAAAAAAGAATCCGAAGAATACATAAAATTGAAAAATGATATAGCAACTTTGAATTTAGATCCAAGTGGAGATTATAACGTTATTGAGATTTCAAAAGACATTACAACTCTTGTAAATGAAATAGAAAAATTATTATCTACTACTCTATCGCCATTAAGATATTCCAAAATTCTACCTGTTATAAAAGATAATACAGCTTTAAGAAAAAATTTAGAGAATATTATATATATGGTGAATGATTGGTGCGAAACAATGGCTGAAACAATCGGTGTTACTACAAATAAAAATATAATTGATATGGAGGAATTGAACTAATGGGTAAACTTATTGTAAATGAACAGGATGTCAAAAGAATTGTAGATGAGTCTACAACCAATGAGACAGGAATAATCAATCAATTTGTAAATAAAGAAATTCAAGCAGAAGTAAACAAACTTCATTTGGATCTTAATAATTACAATTTAAAACATAAAGAAGAAAATAACGAAATCAATAAAGCTATTAAGAATTTGCTTGAGAGAATTTCTATCTTAGAAGAACAGAAAAAAGATGAAATTACTGTCAATAACTTAAATAATTCAGAACTCAAACCATCAGAAGTCAATGATATTTTTGATATTCGTACTTTATGTAGAGAGTTAAATATTCCAGGGTTTGCTCCTACTAATCTTAAATATTATTTATATGAGCATGGAATTTTCGATATGAAAATTAACGAATTTAGAAACTCGTATTTTATTAAGTCAATTTTTGATGAATCTGTAGATAAAGAATTGCTTAATTATATTCATATTCTAAAGAAAAAAAAGAAAAAAATCACATTTAGTAAAGATATTATTACATATTTTGAGAGTAATCAAGATGAGATAAGGGAGTCTATTATCAGATATGAAAAAAAAGAAAAAGAATATAAGATTGCTCGAAAAAATGTTTCTGTAAAAAGAGTAGAAGATTATAAAGAAGAGGTAAAGCGAATTTGTGGTATGAATAGTTCTGCTAAATGGACTCCAATGTATAAAGAATTTTCAAAGACATTTCCTAATTTTTATAAAGATTGGGAAAAGGCAGATAAAAAATTCAAAGAAAATAATCTTGAACATCCTGATTGGAATTATCCAAAGGTTGACTTTATAGTTAATGATATGCAACAAGGAAATGTTTTGTTAAAGATTGCTTGTCAGCTTTATGTAGATTAAGGTGAGGTGATACGTCTTGCCAAACTATGTAAAAATCCCACGAGAAATCATCTATGATAAAGATCTCTCGTCTAAACGTGTAATAATCTTCTCATATCTTTGTGCAAGGCGTTCACTTGATGACACAGTGGCATTTTCTACAACAGAACTTTGCCGCTGGTCTAAATTGAAACCTAACTACAGAGATGGAAAGATAAATCAGAAATATTATGAAGTTTTATCACTTCTCTCTCATTATGGATACTTTGAATCATGTCCAGATTTTGGGAAATGTCTAAAAGAAAAGACCAATTCGGTTAAATATCAGCAAGTAAAATTGAACATAGACAAATTCGATGTGCCTGATAAGTTTGGAATTATTTATTTTGATGAGTTGGATACAATATTAAATTTCAAAGAAGAATTGAAGGATAAAGAGATTGATACTGCAAGAATATCATCAGCTTATATTCTACTTGTACTCTCTTATATTCGTGTTAATTTGAATCGAATGGATGGCAAACCACTATGTTGTTATAGATATTTTAAGACTATTTCAGAAGATATTGGACTTTCTGAAAGATATGTCAGTCGCATAGTTGATATTTTGGAAGAACTTAAAATTGTAAAATGCCAGCACATGAAGAGAGAAAAATATATTAAGAATGGCAAAGAAAAATACGCCACTACTCCAAAGGTATTTGCTGATTACAGACATTTTATTAATGATGAACATGGACAAAGGATTGATAATAAATATGATCCATGTGAGGAAATCAAAAAACAGATAGAAATTTTGGAGAATAATAAATTAAGAGCATAAAGAGATACTATCCCCTACGACAATATCTCTTTACCATAAATTTGCGCAATGAGTGTTACGCTAAACACTCCAATTTGCAGTGAGGCTTCTAATTCACTGGTGAATTAGAATTAATAAGTTGCTATAAGAAATGAATACAATAGTAATTCACGTACCTACTATATTCTATTTCTTATATGA
>OMGY01002097.1_pt1 | contig 15826 bp, 15 predicted proteins | sample 1674461 | NCBI WGS metagenome assembly OMGY01 (sample SAMN05578579, study PRJEB25193) | human gut metagenome | biome: Human Microbiome; feature: human-associated habitat; material: feces | host: Homo sapiens | place: USA:Birmingham
CAATGCCACTCTCTTTTAAGTATTCTTTCCAATCAAAAACCGCCTCAACAGCTTTAATTGCAACTTCAATCATATCATCTGTAGGCTCTTTTGTAGTAATCTTCTGCATCCACAATCCCGGCTTGCTTAAAAGGTTAATAAATTTGTTTTCAGACTTTCCGGCCAATCTAATGAACTCATAAGAAATTCCTGCTATAACCGGCACCAAAAGCAGTCTGATAACATATCTTAACCAAACAATATCTGTTCTGATAAGTACAAAAAAAATTATACTTATCACCATTACAATGAGAAGAAAACTTGTTCCACATCTCTTATGATATCTTGAACTGTTCTTTACATTCTCTGGTGTAAGTCTTGCACCATTCTCAATGCAGTTGATACATTTGTGTTCAGCACCATGGTACATGAAAGTCCTTTTAATATCTTTCATCATGGATATAAGTAAAATGTATATAACAAATATTAATAATCTCACAACGCCTTCTATGAAATTAAGAAGTGTCTTGGAAATTATGTATTTTGATACCAGTCTGGCTGCAAGATATGGAAGAACCATAAACAATCCAATTGCAAAGAATATTGACAAAATAACCGTTACTGCCATTAGAACCGATTCAAACTTATCCTTAAGAATATTCTTGCCAACCTCATCAATCTTAGTCTTCTCCTGTTCTGCCGGATCATCATAAAAAGATGCTGAATAATTAATTGTTGATATACCTGTAACAAGTGAATCGACAAAACTGACAATTCCTCTTATTATAGGGAAATTGAGCCACTGATGCTTTTCTGTTAAATCTCTGCTTTCTTTGACAACAACTTCAATTTCATTATCAGGTTTTCTGACTGCAATAGAATATTTATTCTTATTACGCATCATAATACCCTCAATTACAGCCTGTCCCCCAATTCCTGATGGCTTCATATTACACCATACCTTTCTTAAATGTTTTGTATACATTCAAAAAAAGTTGAGGTCCCGAAAAACCTCAACCTTAATTTCAAAATTAATTGTTTGATACTCCGTACTTCTTGTTGAACTTATCAATACGTCCGCGAGTAGATGATGCCTTCTGCTGTCCTGTGTAGAATGGATGGCACTTTGAACAGATTTCTACGTGGATTTCTTCCTTAGTTGAACCTGTTACGAACTCGTTACCGCAGTTGCAAACAACCTTTGCCTGATAGTAATCTGGATGGATTCCTTCTCTCATGATTTCACCTCTTTACAAATTATTAAGTATTACAATTGTGAATTCCGCCTTAGATTCCCTTTCTGTCCCGATGGGATCTATGCGCATTAGACACAATGACCTCTTTATCTGTCATAAACAGCTTTCATATTGTATCACGATGCGACATGTTATGCAAGCATTTTTTCAAAAGAGTTATAAAAAGAAAATATATTTTAAATATAATGATTCTTAACTACTGTTCTTACAAGTTCCTGATTATTCTTAGTCTTAACAAAAAGATCCAGTATTCTCTCTGCTGCCTCATCTGTCTTTAATCCATTAAGAGCCTTTCTCATAATATCAACAGCTTCCTGTTCTTCGTTATTAAGAAGCAAATCTTCTCGCCTTGTGCTTGATTTTGCTATATCAATAGCCGGAAAAACTCTCTTTTCTGAAAGCTTTCTGTCAAGAACAAGTTCCATATTACCTGTTCCCTTAAACTCCTCGAATACAACATCATCCATCTTGCTTCCTGTCTCAACAAGAGCAGTTGCAAGAATCGTAAGACTTCCCCCTTCACGCATATTTCTTGCAGCACCAAAGAATCTCTTAGGCATATGAAGTGCTGCCGGGTCAAGACCTCCTGAAAGTGTTCTTCCACTCGCCTGAACCGTAAGATTATATGCTCTTGCAAGTCTTGTTATACTGTCAAGAAGAATTATTACATCTGTCTTCTGTTCAACAAGTCTCTTGGCTCTTTCAATAACCATCTCTGACACTCTCTTATGTCTCTCTGGAAGTTCATCAAATGTTGAATATATAACCTCAACATTATCACCCACGATTGATTCCTTGATATCAGTTACTTCCTCAGGTCTTTCATCAATAAGAAGAATTATAAGATGCATCTCAGGGTTATTCTTAGTTACAGCATTGGCAATCTGCTTAAGAAGTGTTGTCTTACCAGACTTTGGCTGTGAAACAATCATTCCTCGCTGACCTTTACCTATTGGTGATATAAGATCAACCATTCTCATTGCCACTGTATTTGAATTCTTTTCAAGATGAATTCTTTCATTAGGAAAAATTGGTGTAAGACTTTCAAATGCAGGTCTTCTCTGTGCAACTGACGGATCTTTTCCATTGACCGTCTCAAGATACATAAGAGCCGAAAATTTTTCACCAGATGTTTTCATTCTCTTAGGTCCCTGAATAATATCACCTGTCTTTAGATTAAACTTTCTTATCTGTGATGGAGAAACATATACATCGTTCTCTCCCGGAAGAAAGTTCTCACATCTTATAAATCCATAACCATCCGATAAAACCTCAAGTATTCCATCTGCTAATGGAGCATCATGCTCTTGTCTTGGCTGTGCATGATAATTATCTTTCTTATCTTCTTTAACATACTGCTCACTCTTATGGTGTGACTCATCCGACATTCCTGCCACATCATGCTCTGCTCCAGCATCTTCAGAAACAACAGCTTCAACTTCTGCTGGCTCTTTCTTTTCTTCTCCTTCTGCTGCAGCAATAATCGCATCAATAAGTTCACTCTTTCTCATTGTTGATATATTTTTTATATTCTTGTCCTTCGCAAATTCGCGTAATACACTGACTGACAATGTTTCTAACTTTGCCTTCATATAATCCACCTCTGTTATTAGTCATAGTTTAATGGGAAATGATGCAGAAATCGCATCAAAGATAAATTGATTATACAACGTATTATTCTAAAAGAAAAGACTAAAAATGCTTTTTTTAGTCAGAGCAATATGTTATTATATATAATACTGTTAAAAGCACTAATTATTGAAAGGAAGATTAGATATCATGACTAATGCAGAGAAAGCCTTACAGCTCCATGAAGAGTGGAATGGTAAATTTGAAACAACTCCTAAAATGAAGATTCAGACAAGAGAAGATCTTGCTCTTGCTTATACTCCTGGTGTAGCAGAACCTTGCAAGGTTATTGCCAAGGACAAAGAAGCTGCTTATAAGTACACTATCAAATCTAACACTATCGCTGTTGTATCTGACGGAAGTGCTGTACTTGGACTCGGTAATATCGGTGCTCATGCCGCTATGCCTGTTATGGAAGGAAAAGCTGTTCTTTTCAAAGAATTTGGTAACGTTAATGCTGTGCCTATCTGCCTTGATACACAGGACACAGAAGAAATCATCAAAACTGTAGTTAATATTGCACCTGCATTTGGCGGTATCAATCTTGAAGATATATCAGCTCCAAGATGTTTCGAAATCGAGACAAGACTTAAAGAGCTTCTGGACATACATGTATTCCATGATGACCAGCATGGTACAGCTATCGTTGTATTAGCAGGTATTATTAATGGACTTAAAGTTACAGGCAAGACTAAAGAAGATTGCCAGGTAGTAGTCAACGGTGCCGGTTCTGCCGGAGTTGCTATCACAAAGCTTCTTCTTACATATGGTTTCAAGCATGTAACAATGTGTGATAAGTCTGGTATCCTTTCTAAGGCTTCAGAAGGTCTTAACTGGATGCAGCAGTCAATGATGGAAGTAACTAACCTTGAGAACAAGACTGGTTCTTTAGCTGATGCACTCCGTGGTGCAGATATATTTGTCGGAGTTTCTGCTCCTAATATTGTTACAGCCGATATGGTCAAGACTATGAATAAAGATGCAATTATATTTGCAATGGCTAACCCTGTTCCAGAGATTATGCCTGATGTTGCCAAGGCAGCTGGTGCAAAAGTTGTTGGTACAGGGCGTTCTGATTTCCCTAACCAGGTTAATAATGTTATTGCATTCCCTGGTATCTTCAAGGGTGCTCTTGAAGGCCGTGCAAGACAGATAACTGAAGATATGAAGCTTGCTGCTGCACTTGCAATTGCTAACCTTGTTCCAGATGACGAAGTAAGTGATGTCAATATCCTTCCTGAAGCATTTGACCCAAGAGTTGCTGATGTTGTAAGCAAAGCCGTAATTGACCATATTGAGAAGTAATTATGCTTCCATATTATTATTCTGTAAGCGAATATCTTAAAGACACTTATGGTAAGAAACTATATAAATTAAGTCTTTCCGGAAACATGACCTGTCCTAACAGAGACGGAAAGTTAGGTACAACAGGCTGTATATTCTGCAGTGGTCATGGTTCCGGTGATTTTGCCGTTAAAGATATTGACAAAGCTAAGACTTTGATATCTAATAAATATTCCGGCAGTGAATATATTGCATATTTTCAATCATTTACTAACACATATGCTGATGCCGGATATCTGCGCGAACTTTTTATGCCTGTAATACTAAGAGACGATATCCGTATCTTGTCTATCGCAACAAGACCGGATTGTCTCGGTGATGACGTCCTAAAGCTTCTTGATGAACTCAATCGCATCAAGCCTGTATGGATTGAATTAGGATTACAGACAATTAATAATTCGACTGCCGACTATATACGCAGAGGATATCCTTTATCCGTATATGATGAAGCCGTAAGCAATCTTCTTTCCATAGGAATTGCACCGGTTGTTCATATGATAATCGGTCTTCCACATGAGACAATAAGCGATTATATTGCTACTGCCCGCTATATATCAGACAGTGGTGCATCGGGAATCAAGATTTCTTTATTGCACATTTTAAAAGATACTGACCTTTACAATGATTATTGTAAAGGATTATTCAAAGCTCTTACTATGGATGAATACCTTGCCGCAATAGGAGCTATACTTCCTGTATTGCCAAAAAGCATGGTAATACACAGACTTACCGGTGACGGACCTAAGAATATTCTTGCTGCACCTTTATGGACAGCTGACAAAAAGAGAGTTCTCAACACACTCTCTCATTACCTCAAAGAAAATATGATTTATCAAGGAAAAGATTTATGAACACTGACTCAACCACATTGTACAAATTAATGATTTTATATATGCTGAGCAAAGTGAATTTTCCATTATCAAACACACAGCTTTCATCTTTCATGTTAGATAAGCAGTACACGGATTATTTCACTTTCCAGGAAACCATCAACTCTCTGGTTGAGGACGGCTTTATTAGAGGCTACTCGCATCAGAGCAGCACACATTATACTCTCACTAAAGAAGGTGAAGAAACTATTGCATTTTTCTACACCAAGATATCAACTGCCATACGTGATGATATAGAGACCTATCTGTTTGATAACAAATACGAATTAAAGAATGAAGCCGGAACTGTAACTGACTGCTACAAGCTGTCTAATGGTAATTATATTGCACATTGTCAGCTAAAAGAAGGCGACACAACTCTTATTGAACTTAACCTTAATGTTCCAGTTGAAGAACAGGCAGAGATAATATGTGCAAGATGGCGTGAAAACAGTCAGGAAGTATATGATTATATCGTTCGTAAACTTATGTAAAAAAGCTTTCCGACAGGTGTATATGCCTGTCAGAAAGCTTTTTATTTACTCATTATCTGCCGCTTCTTCCTGTGGCAGTACATATGAATCTATAAGCTGCCATAATTCTTTAAGTCCCTGCTTAGTCTGTGATGAAAAAGGAATAAGAATATCTTCCTGCCTTAATCCAAGTCCTGTTCTTACAGCTTTCACCTGTTTGCTTATCTGGCTTCTCTTAATCTTATCCAGCTTTGTTGCAACAATTACAGGTCTGTAACCGTTATTTACAATCCAGTCATACATCATTCTGTCATTATCAGATGGGTCATGACGGATATCTATCAACAAGAACACTTGCTTTAACTGGCTGCTCTTTCTTAAATATTTCTCAATCATCTTACCCCATTTTGCCTTAACAGCATGGCTTACATTAGCATATCCATAACCCGGAAGGTCAACAAGATACATACTGTCATTAATATTGTAGAAATTAATAGTCTGTGTCTTACCTGGCTGTGATGATGTTCTTGCATATGACTTTCTATTCATTAACGCATTAATGAGCGATGATTTACCAACATTTGACTTGCCTGCAAATGCAACCTCTGGAAATTCTGTTTCAGGAAGTGTACTTGTGACTCCGACTACTATATCCAGATTAACTTTTTTTATAACCATAATCCGCTGCTCCTTTCATTTAACGCATTAATGCCTGATTAAAGACATCCATTGCCGTATTAACATATATTATATTCATTCCTTCAGTTATCTCAGCGTCAAGTTCTTCAACATCCGACCTGTTATCCTGTGGTACAAAAACATTTGTTATGCCTGCTGTCTTGCTTGCAAGAAGCTTTTCTTTAAGTCCGCCAATAGGAAGCACTTTACCTCTTAATGTAAGCTCTCCAGTCATTGCAACATCTGCTCTTACAGGAATTCCAGTAACCGCAGACAATACTGCTGTTGCCATTGTAACACCGGCAGAAGGTCCGTCTTTTGGAGTTGCACCCTCTGGAATATGAAGATGGAATGCATGGTTCTGGAAATATTCTGCATCCACCTTGTATCTGCCTTTTTCCGTAACAGACCTGATATAAGAAACTGCTATGCTGGCTGATTCTTTCATTACATCACCCATGTTACCTGTAAGCTTGAACTCGCCTTTGCCCGGCATTGTTATAACCTCTATCTCAAGAGTATCTCCACCTGCCTGTGTCCATGCAAGACCTCTTACTATGCCAACTTCACCCTTTGCATTCTTTTTGTCTGGTCTGTATTTAACTTTTCCAAGATAATCTGTAATATTCTTATCAGATATATTAACTGTTTTCTTTACAGTCTTGTCTCTTGTTCCATCAGATGTGAACACTCCGGCTTTGTATAATTCTCTAACCGCTTTTCTTACAATCTTTGCAATCTGCCTTTCAAGACCTCTCACACCAGCTTCTCTTGTATACGAATTAATAACTGTTCTTATAACTTTATCAGTGAACTTTACATCAGATACAAGCAGACCATTCTCTTTAATCTGTTTCTTAATAAGGTGTTCCTTAGCAATATGAAACTTTTCATTAGCTGTGTATGAACCAACTTCAATAATTTCCATTCTGTCAAGCAATGGACGGCTTATATTAGACAGATCATTAGCTGTTGCAATAAAAAGCACATTTGACAAATCAACCGGCATCTCTATATAGTGGTCGACAAAATTAACATTCTGTTCACTGTCTAATACTTCAAGAAGTGCCGCCGATGTATCACCCTTATAATCACTGCTTATCTTATCTATCTCATCAAGAAGCATGAGAGGATTATTAACTCCGGCACTCTTAAGTCCCTCAATAATTCTTCCAGGCATAGCTCCAATATATGTTTTTCTGTGTCCTCTTATCTCAGCCTCATCTCTTACACCACCCAGACAGATTCTTACATACTCCTTGCCAAGTGCCTTTGCAACTGATCTTGCTATAGATGTCTTACCCGTTCCTGGAGGTCCTGCAAGACATATTACAGGTGCTTTACCACTACCTGTTATGTTTCTTACCGCAAGTGATTCCAGAATTCTTTCCTTAATATCTTTCATTCCATAGTGGTCCGAATCAAGCACTTTTGCAGCATTATCTATATCTTTGTTATCTTCAGTCGACACATTCCATGGTAATTCAAGACATGTCTCTATATATGTTCTCTCAACATTGGCCTCAGCATTATTCCCTGCAAGTGATTTCAGCCTCTTAATTTCCCTTTTAAGCTTATCCTTTACATACTGCGGTGAATCAAGCTTTTCAACGTCCGCCTCGTATTCTTCCGCCTCTGTTATGGTTCCTCCATCTAGTTCTTCATTAATTGCTGCAAGTTCTTCTCTTAATATGTAATCCTTCTGGTTCTTATCAACTCTTTCTCTTACAATATTGCCAAGTTCTTCTTTAATAGTATAAGCATTTATCTCATTTACAAGTAATGTTGCTGCAAATGTATACATCTGCTCATAGTCTTCTGCCTCCAGAAACTGCTGTCTTTTATCAAAATCCATCATAAATTCCTGAGCAAATTCCATCATCAGCTTTTCTGCATCATTATATGAAAGCCATCTTTTGACTGTATCCTTTGCAAACTTCGGATTAACATGTGCATACTGTGTCAAAAGTTCTCTCATGCCTACAATTATAGCTCTCGACACCATTTTATCAGGCTTTTCAAGCCATTCAATAACACTTACATCAGCAAGCATCATTCCTGACGTTTCTTCAAATCTATTTACAAGTGCCTTTTCAAGCCCCTCTACCTGGACCCTTAAAATTTTGCCTGGCATCTTTATTATCTGTTTTATCTTAGCAATCGTTCCTACTGTATATAAATCTGCTATCCCCGGTTCGCTCACCTGCGAATCTCTCTGTGTTACAAGATATATAAGTTCATCAGCTGCCATACTTGCTTCTACAGCTTTTACAGACTTCTTTCTGCTCACGTCAAAGTGCATTACCATCCCAGGAAAAACAGTGACATTTCTTAATGGAATAGCCGGATAATGTCTATCATATTTGTTACTCATATATTCCTCTCTATCTAAAAAACGGACCGTCCATCATGAACAGCCCGCCTGAATTAATTTCGTTACTGTGCTTTTTTTACAGCATCTGTTCTGTATTCTAACAGAGGCTTTGCGCTTCCTTCTACAGCTTCCTTAGTTATTATACATTTTGATATTGTTTCATCTGACGGAATCTCATACATTACTTCATTCATGACAGATTCTAAGATTGAACGTAAGCCTCTTGCTCCTGTCTTTCTCTCAAAGCTCTTATGTGCTACTGCCTCAACAGCTTCATCCGTAAACTCAAGTGCTACCTCATCAAGTCCAAAAAGTGCCTGATACTGCTTTATGATAGCATTCTTAGGTTCTTTTAGAATTCTCACAAGTGCTTCCTCGTCAAGCGAATCTAATGAAACAACAACTGGAACTCGGCCTACAAACTCAGGAATAAGTCCAAATTTGATAAGATCCTGTGGAAGTGCCTTATGGAACATCTCACCTATATCATCATTACTCTTTTCCTTAAGTTCAGAGTTGAAACCAATTGAACTCTTATCCATTCTTGATTCAATAATCTTCTCAAGTCCGTCAAATGCACCGCCACATATGAAAAGAATATTGGTTGTATCAATTGGAATCAGTTCCTGCTGTGGGTGTTTTCTTCCTCCCTGTGGCGGAACGGAAGCCACCGTACCCTCTAAAATTTTAAGAAGTGCCTGCTGTACACCTTCGCCCGATACATCTCTTGTAATGGATACATTTTCTGATTTCTTTGTAATCTTATCTATTTCATCAATATAAATAATACCATATTGTGCTTTTTCGATATCATAATCTGCTGCCTGAATCAGCTTTAATAAAATATTTTCTACATCTTCACCGACATACCCCGCCTCTGTCAGTGTGGTTGCATCTGCAATTGCAAACGGCACATTTAAAAGTCTTGCCAGATTCTGAGCAAGAAATGTCTTACCGGAACCTGTCGGACCCAGCATTAAAATATTACTTTTCTGTAATTCTACATCAACGTCTTTCCCTGATAAAATTCTCTTGTAATGATTATAAACCGCTACAGCCAGTACTTTCTTTGCCTCGTCCTGTCCGATAACATAGTCATCTAAAAATTCTTTTATTTCTTTTGGCTTTAACAGATTAATTTCCATATCTTCTGCCGGATTGCCGTCATCTTCTTCTTCTTCAAATTCTTCATCAAGAATATCACTGCAAATACTTACACACTGGTCACAAATGTAAATTCCGTTCGGACCGGATATCAGCTTTTTTACCTGATCCTGTGTCTTATTGCAAAATGAACATCTCAACTTTTCATCTATACCTCTGCCTGCCATGAAATCCTCCAACAATAATAATGTAATTTATAAAAGGACTGTTGCGAAAAGCAACAGTCCCGTCATTTAAAACTATCTCTTTTCAACTACGCTGTCAATAAGACCATAAGCTACAGCTTCCTGTGCTGTCATATAGTTATCACGCTCTGTATCACGAGATATTTCTTCTACTGACTTGCCAGTATTGGCTGCCAGAATTTCATTCAACCGATTTCTAGTCTTTAAAATATTTTCTGCAACGATTCTGATTTCTGTTTCCTGTCCTTTGGCACCGCCTGAAGGCTGATGAATCATAATTTCAGAATTCGGGAGAGCAAGTCTTTTGCCCTTTGCACCGCCCGCAAGCAAAAATGCACCCATGCTTGCTGCAAGTCCCATGCACATCGTAGATACATCACACTTAATATACTGCATTGTATCATAAATTGCAAATCCGGCAGATACAGAACCACCCGGACTGTTAATGTAAAGGTGAATATCCTTGCTTGGATCTTCTGCCTCTAAAAATAACATCTGTGCAATAACAATATTTGCAGATACATCTGTCACTTCTTCTCCTAAGAAGATAATTCTGTCTTTTAAAAGTCTTGAATAAATATCATATGACCGTTCTCCACGGCTGGTCTGTTCAACGACATAAGGCACTAAACTCATAATTTCTGTCCTTTCTTACGCGAAAATTACTTTTCTACAGTTGAATTTACGATAAGATCTACTGCCTTCTGGATAGCAATATCACTTCTGATCTGCTTTCCTTCAAATTCTCCCATAAATTCTTTAATCTGTGAAAGTTCCATCTTATACATATCAGCCATCTTCTGAAGCTCTGCATCGAATTCTTCATCGGATACCTGAATATCTTCTGCCTTTGCAACTGCTTCAAGTACCAGTCTTGTCTGGATTCTCTTAACAGCTTCCGGCTTCATTTCTTCTACAATCTTATCTGCTGTCATACCTGTGTACTGGAAGTACTGGTCGATAGATAAGCCCTGCTGCTGTAATCTCTGTGCAAAGTCTTCTACCATTCTGTTTACCTGTGTATTAATCATAGCTTCCGGAATGTCCATCTTAGATGTTTCTACAATCTTAGCGATTGCTTCGTCTTCCTTCTTAGCCTTTGCTTCATTTTCCTTGCGAACGGAAATTGTCTTCTTTAAGTCTTCCTTGTATTCAGCAAGTGTATCGAAATCTGATACATCCTGTGCAAAATCATCATCTAATTCAGGAAGCTGCTTTTCCTTGATTTCCTTTACGGATACCTTGAATGTAGCCGGCTTGCCCTTTAATTCTTCTGCATGATATTCTTCCGGGAATGTTACGTTGATTTCTTTTTCTTCGCCAATGTTCATGCCGATTAACTGTTCTTCAAAGTTGTCGATGAATGAATGAGAACCGATTGTTAAAGGATAGTTTTCACCCTTTCCGCCTTCAAATGCAACACCGTCAACAAAACCTTCAAAGTCAATAACAGTCATATCGCCGTCTTTAACAGCTCTGTCTTCTACTGTTACTGTTCTTGAGTTCTGTTCCTGAACCTTCTTTAATTCTTCTTCTACGTCTGCATCTGTTACTTCTGTATCAGCCTTTTCTACTTCAACACCCTTGTATGTGCCAAGTTCTACTTCCGGCTTTACAGCTACTTCTGCTGCGAAGATGAATGGCTTGCCTTTTTCTAACTGTACAACAGAAATCTTAGGCTGTGAAACGATTTCTAACTTGCTTTCTTCAGCTGCTGTGGCATATGCTTCAGGAATGATAGCGTTTGCTGCATCTTCGTAGAATACTTCTGCACCATACATCTGCTCAATCATCTTACGAGGTGCCTTACCTTTTCTGAAACCTGGGATAGAAATCTTGTTCTTATCTTTATTATAAGCCTTATTTAAACCTGCTTCAAACTCCTCTGCTGTTGACTCGATTACGAGTTTGACCATGTTCTTTTCTTCCATCTGTTCTACTTTAAAACTCATTGTTACTATTTCCTCCTTAAAGATATATGTAAATTTTTCTAGCGTACAACGTACATATTAGGCATTATAACATAACTTTTTTTACTTTACCAGTAAAATTTTTCTTCAATTTATTTATTTTTTATTTCACGAACCGCCTGTGTTTATGTTATAGTAAGAATACTATCAAATCTGTCCGGATGACAGATAAAAAAAATGGGAATGGGGATTTATATGAATGAGATAAAAGAAAAATCAGTTGAAGTTTCCCGCACAGAGGTTTCACATTTACTGTGTAACCGTGATATGAACGGTGCCGGAAGACTTTTTGGCGGACAGCTTTTAATGTGGATTGACGAAGTTACAGGCATTGTTGCCAAACGCCACTGCGAATGTAACGTTACCACGGCAAGCATTGACAACTTACAATTTAAGGAAGCATGTTATCTGGGTGATGTCATCGTTTTAATCGGCTATCTGACCCATGTTGGCAATTCTTCCATGGAAGTACGCATTGACACCTACGTGGAAAAGAAAAACGGCAAACGTTATCCTGTCAACCGCGCCTTCTTTATTATGGTTGCCCTTGATGAAAACGACCATCCTGTCCGCGTTCCGCGACTGTCAGTTTCTTCCATTGAGGAGCAGGCAAAATGGGAGGCTGCCGAACGCCGCGTTGCACTGCGCAAAACCCGGCGCGAAGAAGGCTTTTAAACTCTTATACAACATAAAGAAATGCCACAGCATTTCACGGTGATTCAAGGTTTGAATTTCCGTGGAAACTGTGGCTTTTCTTTTTGTGTCACCGGCACAATCTTCTTTTTACCGACAGATTACTTTCCCTGTGACATCTGCTCTTCCTGTCTTTTAATCATCTTCTTAACCATGTTACCGCCAACAGAACCTGCTTCTGCTGATGTTAAATCACCGTTGTAACCTTCTTTTAAGTTTACACCGATTTCTGAGGCAACTTCCATCTTGAATCTGTCAAGTGCGTCCTGTGCTTCCTTCTTTGTTTTTGAATTAGAATTAGAGTTTGTCATAATACTGCACCTCCATGATATTTGTTTTAGATAAGAACTTTTTTCGTTGCTTATCTTGGTATTAGTATGTGCAGCCGTAAATCAATTATTATGACAATTTTTGTAAAAACTACGGCAGATAGGTTTTATAAATTTCAAAATCATCAAAAATGACGTGCCATTTGTAAGATGCCCCGGCTGTCAATGCAACATAGTGATGCCCGTTCTTTTGTGCATAGCTTACAAGGCAGTTTCCCGCCTCCTGCGTATATCCTGTCTTTCCTGCCATGATGGTCACATTCTCGACTTCATTACCATACATTCTGCTAAACATCGTACTGGAAAGCTTAATTCCCTCCGGGTGCTGAGCCGTCGGTGTCGTGGTATACTGGTACGTTGAAAGCACCTCTGCGCATGTCGGATTCTGCATTGCATACTGCATAATCATTGCCATTTCAACCGGTGTTGTATACTGCTGTTCGTCATACAGCCCCGATGCATTCATAAAATGTGTATTTTTCAAGCCGATTTCACTGCATTTCTGATTCATTAAATCCGCAAATGCTTCTTCTGAACCGGCTGTCATAATTGAAAGGGCTACCGCCGCATCTGCACCTGACGGCAGTACAAGTCCATACAGATAATCCTTTGCCGTAACCATTTCACCCGGATCAAATCCCGCCCGGGATGCCTGCTCACGCACCAGCGGGTCTAGCAGCTCATACGATAGCGCATAGGTCTGGTTTAAATCCTGAAGCTGCTCTACCGCAACAATCAGCGTCATGACCTTTGTCATGGAAGCCGGATAAATCTTTTCGTTGTATCCCCTTCCTGCAATTACCTGACTGTTTTCTACGTCGAGTAATGCAACATACGGACTTTTGACTTCTTCCGAAACGATTTCTTTATAATTTTCACTGACGGACGGATATTTGAATTTCTGTTCCGGTTCTGAAATCTGTGCCAGTGCCTGCATGGCATCCTGCGCCATCTGCTGTGAATCAATGCCATCTGCCTGACCACCGCCTTCGCCGCGGGTTGTATACAAAATACAGCATACTGCAACTACGACGGCAACAGCAGCCGTTATCGCTCCCTTTATCATTTTTAAACGCTTCTGCCGTCTGCGCTTCATCTGCCTGGCATGACTTCTTCTCTCTCTATCCGCTCTTTTGGCTCTTTCGTAACTGTCTAAGTATTCATTTTCCATGATTCTTATGCCTGCTTTTCCAGATACTGCACAGATTGTCCGATTTCCTGTGCTTTTTCTTCACTTATCAGCAGTCTGACAAGTTCAAGTCCGAGTTCAATAGAAGCCCCCATGCCTCTTGCCGTTGTAATATTGCCGTCTGTCACCACTTTAACTGGTGCGGTAAGCACTTCTGCCCCTGTTAAATCCTTTTCAAAGCCCGGAAATGCCGTTGCCTTCTTTCCGTTTAATATGCCAAGGTGTCCTAAAATACTCGGTGCTGCACAGATTGCAGCAATCCGTCCGCCTTCCGCGTGGTGCTTTTCAAGCAGTTTCAAAAGCGGCTTACATTCATTATACTGCTTATGTCCGGGACCTCCCGGCAAGAATAAAACGTCTTCTTTACAAACCGGCTGAGCCTTAAATAATGTATCCGCCTTTACTGTAATATTCTGAGCCGAACATACTTGTTCATTTCCGGTAATGGATACCGTTTCCACTTCAATACCCGCTCTCCTTAAAATATCAATAACCGCCAGTGCTTCCACTGTTTCAAACCCATCTGTTAAAAATGTATATACCTTCATCCTTTTCCTTCCTTATCTATGCTTACAAATCCACTGGTATAAATCCTCAAATACATCTTCCTGTATCAGTTCATTGTGCAGCTCATGTCTGCAATCCTCATACAGCCGCAATTCCACATCGTAAAAATGCCTGCTGTAAGTCACAAACAGCTTTTTGACATCTCTGCCATAACCGCCCACCGGGTCTTTTGTCCCTGCTGCCAGTATCACCGGAAGATCTCTTGGTACTTTACGGATATTGGATACTTTCTTTACATAGGCAATCGTATCCAACAGTCCAAGATATCCGTTTACTGTAAACAGATAGCTGCATTTTTCATCTGCCACGTATTCTTTAATCACCTCAGCATTGCCACACACCCAGTCTTTATCCGTTACCGGATTGACAACTCTTGCATTGTAACTGCCAAACATCAGATGATTTAAAAACGGACTGCGGTAACGCTCACCCTTAATCAGTCTTACCAGTTTTGCCAGCAAAATTCCCGATTTTACAACAATATCGGGCTGATTGCCTGTACCAAGCAGCAATACACCGTTTAATTCATAGCCATATTCCGTAATATATCTTCGTGACAAAAATGATCCCATGCTTTGTCCAAGCAGAAAATACGGAACATCGGGATATTTCTTTTTCATAATCGCCGTCAGCTTATGCATATCTTCAACGACACAACGGCTTGCATTTTTTTCCGTAAAATATCCATAATCTTCCTTTGTCAAAACAGAATCACCATGTCCCAGATGGTCATTTCCTGCAACGACATAACCTTTTTTTGCAAAATATTCTGCCATCGCCGTATAACGTTCAATATAATCAATCATGCCGTGTGCAATCTGAATGACACCCTGCACGTTTCCTTCCGGCTCCCAGATTTTCACGTGGATGTGATTCTTATGGTCTGCCGATAAAAAATGTCTGTCTGTAACCTTCATATGCCGCCTCCGTTCTCATTTATTCTTCGCTTTATTCTTTGATGCTTTTTGCGCCCCACGGACTACCCGTCAGTTTTCCGTCATATGCAAGCTGCTCCACATCTAAAAATGCATCCTGTCCGATTTCTTCCACACCGGAATTAACAGACAATTCCAGCTTTGTACAGCCGTTAAATGCCGCATAACCGATTTTTTTAACAGAAGACGGCA
>OMGY01002098.1_pt1 | contig 15823 bp, 15 predicted proteins | sample 1674461 | NCBI WGS metagenome assembly OMGY01 (sample SAMN05578579, study PRJEB25193) | human gut metagenome | biome: Human Microbiome; feature: human-associated habitat; material: feces | host: Homo sapiens | place: USA:Birmingham
ATGCCAGAAATGCTGGAATGAAAGTTGCAACAGGAGATTTAATTACTTTTGTTGACAGTGACGACTATATTTCAAAAGATTTTGTGAAAATTCTTTTTGAAGCTATGTCAGAGAACAATTCTGATATAGCTATTGCCAATATGAAGAGGACGAGCAGACGCGATGATAAAAATACTGTAATAGATTGGAAAGTGTCCAGTTACAAAAATGAAGATGCTTTGATTCGGATGCTATATGGTACACCATTTGGCACGTCTGCATGTGGAAAACTTTTTAAAAGAAGTCTGTTTACAGGTGTTGAATTCCCCTATGGAAAATTCTCTGAAGATCTCTTTACAATCTATAAAACAATTTTGAAGAGTGAAAATGTAACCTATGTGGGATTTGATGGTTATTTTTACTATTATCGCGATGAGGGAAGCATCGTCGTTTCTGGATATAAGGAAAAGCATTTAGAAGCTTTGGATGCTATCGATGATATTGTAAGAGCGGTAAAAGGAAAAACACAATTTGATAACGCACTGTCGACTCAATATATAAATGTTGTATATGATATTGCTGCGAGAAATCCACAGCTTTCAGAGTTTCAGAATAAACGCATTCAGAGTGTATTGAAATCGCATCGGATGAATGTGCTAAAAGATGGTAATGCCCCAAAGAGATTACGGGCTTTTGCTGCGATATCATTATTTGGAAATAGAATAGCACTTAAGGTTGTCGTTGCGAGAAATAGGAAGTGGAAGGCGTAAAGAGGGGAGGCAAAAAGAGATGACACCATATATTGTTGTATTTATGATTTCGATAGGTCTTTTTGCGCTTTCTGATCGGGTGAAATATACACAAAGGAAACCGATTGTATTCATATCAGTTATGGCATTGTGTTTGTTAGCGGGAATGAGAGCGGTGGGTGTTGGAACAGATACACGAGTTTATTTAATGCCTGTTTATGAGGCAGCGAAAAGAAGCCATAGCATTGGTGAGTATTTGAACTCATCTTTCCATGCTTTCACATGGACAACAGATTATGTGAAGGATATGGAACCATTGTTTCCGTTATTAGTTTTGATTGTAACAAAAATTACAGGTTCATTATATTGCGTTCAAACTATACTGGAATTATGTGTGATTCTGCCACTATATGTTGCCGTTAGAAAAGATAAGAACACAAGCCTTGGGATGGCGATGTTTGTCTTTTGCATGGCATTTTATAATCCCTCGATGAATATGATGCGTCAGTCAATCGCTATGTCTTTAGGAGTCCTGGGATTTGAATATTGGAAAAATGCAGAAAAGAAAAATGCGTTTATCTGTGTGATTATTGCTTTCTTATTCCACACAAGCTCATTGCTGATATTACTGATTTATCTTCTGTATGATTATATTGTCAAAGGAACAACTTTAAGCATAACAGGAAACAATGTTAGTAAGAGAAATGAAACTCCTAGAATGCTGATATCTATGGGGATTGGTTTCGTAGTGATGATTATGATGTCCGCGATTGTGTCTGCTTTGTCGGCTGTTGGATTTGGGGAATATGTCAGCTACGTTACAGGAAAATTGGTTTTTATGCCAAACCAGCTTTTAATCCGTATTCCTCAAATAATATTGATCATCTGGAGTTATAGATATTTGAGAAAAGATGGAGAAGACATTTCATTTTTCTTGGTTATGGAGGTATATGCAGTCTTGTTTTCACAGTTTACCAGTGTGAGCGGGTATGGTGGAAGAATTGCTTTATACTTTGCGATTTTTGAGGTGCTTGTCATATCACAGGCAATGAGTGCATTAAAACCAAGAAAAAGCGGAATAATTATTCGACCGTTAATCATAGGATATTATATGTTTTATTGGTGGTACTATTTTGTATTTGTTGGTGCGCATCAAACAGTACCGTATATATTTATGAGATAGAGGAGAAACGAGTAGATGGATAAAAAAATCGGTATTATGTCTATGCAAAGGATTATTAATTATGGATCTTTTTTGCAAGCGTATGGTTTGAAAAAAATGATTGAGTCGGTTTCAAAATCAGAAGTTGAATTTATAGATTACAGATTTGGTGTTGATATTACAAATAGATTAAAAAAACCGCAGTCTAAAGCTGAAAGCATAGTGGATAAGATTCTGAAAAACAGAACCCCATGGAATTATCTGAAAAAAAAGAACTTTTTCAAAGAAATAGAAAGAAATTTAATCCTGGATTTAAAGGATATTGGGGTTGATAAACTGAATTATGACTGTGAGGTTGACACGTTAGTGATTGGAAGTGATGAAGTATTTAATTGCCTTCAACCATATCCAGTAGGATATTCTAAGCAATTATTTGGAGATGGATATGCACACTCTAAGATTGTTTCATATGCGGCTTCTTTTGGAAGCACACGTTATGAAGATTTGGTAGATACAGGGATTGCGCACGAAATTAAAACAATGCTGTCAAGATTTGCAGCTATTTCTGTGCGTGATGAAAATAGTGCTCATATTGTTAGGCAATTGCTCGGTTACTCTCCGGAAATTCATATGGATCCAGTTCTGATGTATGATTTTACACAAGAAATTGCAGAGTATACGACTTATGAAAGAGATTATATCATTTTATATGCATACACGGGCAGATTAAGCAGAGAAGAAGAAAACTATATAAAAAAATTTGCAAAAAGGCACAATAAAAGGATTATATGTGTTGGACATTATTCAAATATTGCGGATAAAAATATAATTTGCAATCCGTTGTATGTATTTTCCTATTTCAAAAATGCAGATTATGTCATTACGGATACATTTCATGGTACAGTCTTCTCTATTAAAATGAATACAAAATTTTGTACACTGGTAAGAGATTCAAATCGCAATAAATTAGAAGCATTACTTAATAAACTTGATAAATTGGAAAGAAAAGTGGAAAAACTAGAGGATATTGAGCGATTATATAATACCGAAGTTGATTTTTATAAAACCAATCAAATAATTGAACAAGAGCGTAAAAAAACAACGTTGTATTTAAAGGAAAATATTTAAAATGGGTAGTGAGTCAAGAAATAGATACTTATTAAAAAACACATTGATTTTTACACTTGGCAATATTGGCTCTAGGATGATTTCTTTTTTCTTGATTCCATTGTATACTAATGTTTTAACAACGAGTCAGTATGGTACGGTGGATCTTATAACTACTATTAGTACAGTTGCAGGGCCAATGCTTACATTGAATATTGCTGAGTCGGTTATGCGGTTCGGGTTAGACAAAGATGCAGATAAGGAAAAAAACACACAGTGTGGAAGCATAGTTCTACTTATTGCGATGATAATTGGACTGGTTTTAATTCCAATATGCAGATGCATCACAGAAGTATCTGACTATGCGATGTATGTTTATTTTTATGTCATTTCTTTATCTGCTAGTCAACTGTTTCTATGCGATTTACGCGGAAAGGAATTGTTACTTAAGTATTCACTTGGAAATATCCTTCAGACATTGATGATAGCGATTTTAAATATAACATTTTTACTTGTCTTTAAGATGGAAACAGGTGGATATTTATTGGCATATATCATTGCAAACTTTATAGTTGCGATTTATGCCATTATTGCAGGAAAAGGATATAAAGCGTTCTCTTTTCACAACATAGATCGTTGCAAACTCAAAGAGATGATTCGGTATTCGATTGTTCTTATCCCGAACACATTTATGTGGTGGATCATGAATTCTTCAGATAGAGTTATGGTGACCTACATGATTGGTGCAGCGGCTAACGGAATCTATGCTGTTTCTTATAAACTACCCACCCTTGTATCAACACTGACAGGAATATTTAATCAAGCATGGAGTTATTCTGCGATTCGTGAAGAGGGCACGAGTGATGAAACTGAATACAACAATAAAATGTTCAAAACACTTTCTGCAATTGCGTTTATGATGGGAATTGGCCTTTTGCTATTAACAAAACCATTCTTGGGAGTTTATGTGGCTGATAGTTATTATGACGCTTGGAAGTATACTCCGTTTTTGATTATTGGATGTGTTTATTTAACATTGGGCACATTCATGGCAACAAGTTATACTGTACATAAGGATAGTTTTGGCTATTTGTTTTCTGGATCGTTTGGCGCAGCGTTTAATATACTATTGAATTTTATCTTGATTCCAGTGATAGGAGTCTATGGTGCTGCATTAGCAACATGTATAAGTTATATTGCTGTTTTTATGTTCCGTGTGTTCCACACTAGAAAATATATTAAGTATGATATTATGTATAAGGAATTCATTTTAGGTTCGTTATTAATGCTTGTGTCTGCAATTTTAATGTTTGTAGATGGAATGAAAGGATTCCTTCTTCAACTTGTGATTCTTTTGATTGGATTTACGGTGTTTTCCAAAACTTGGATTCCGATGTTACAGTTTTTTCTAAATAAAATTCAAAGGAAGCGGGTGAGCTAATGCAGAAGTTGGTTAGCATTATTGTTCCAGTATATAATGTTGAAAAGTATATTGATAAGTGTGTTAGATCATTATTAAAACAAGATTATGGAAATATAGAAGTAATTCTTGTTGACGATGGTTCTCATGATAAAAGTGGTTATATCATTGATAGACTGAAAGAGGAAGACAATCGAATAGTTGTAATACATCAGGAAAATCATGGCGTTTCTAGTGCTAGAAATGCAGGAATGGCTGTCGCTTCAGGTGAGTATATCACCTTTGTCGATGGAGATGATTGGGTTGATGCTAACTATGTGACATATTTTGTTGATTTACTAGAGAAATCAAGCTGCGATGTTGTGATGAATAAGAATAATTATTCAGGTTGCAATGATATATCAAATAATAATTTTTCTGTGATTAGTGCGGAAAAAGCTATTGAGTGGATTTATTTGGGAGATCTTTTTGTAGCAGTTTGGAATAAGATGTATCGAAGGAGTGTGCTCGAAGAGAATTATATAAAATTTAATGAAAGAATTTGGTATGGTGAAGGAATGCTTTTTAATGTTGAGTTTCTACAACATGTAAACAGTGTGGCAGTTGGTGAAAGTGCAGTTTACCATCAAACTTTTAATCCTGATAGTGCGATGAGAAAATTCAATTTAAAGAGTAACTTGTGTGGAATCAAATCTTTGGAATTGCAAAAGGAAGCATGGATAAAAAAGAATATTGATATTGAGAAAGCATGGGAATATCACAGGTATTGTTTCAATAGAAGTATAATTGATGGCCTTGTTCGATCTAATATGATTTTAGAATATAAAGAAACGTATAAGGAGTGTGTTTCTAACCTTAGGAAAAACATATTTTTGCCATTAAAAATAGAAAAAAGTATTAAGAAAAAAATTATGTGGTGTTGCTATTTTATTTCACCAAGGCTCATAGCTATTAGAAAAGCTATAGGATTTAAGAAGGCTGCGAAAACTGGGGGGGGTATAAGAAATAATGTTATAATAAAGAAAACAGCGTATATTCTTGTGCCTATCACGGGAGGTGCTTTTGCATGAAAACCGTGTGTGCTAAGGATATGTGTGCTGGTTGTATGGCCTGCATAAATATGTGCAAAAAGAGTGCTATTACTATTGTAGATGATTACAAGACATATAATGCCGTAATTGATGAAGTAAAGTGCGTGAATTGTGGGTTGTGTGAAAAAATTTGTCCTAATGTAAAATGCGTGGAGCAGGTTAACCCTATCTTTTGGAAAGAAGGATGGGCATTGAATCCTGAAATCAGAAGTAATGCATCTTCAGGAGGAATTGCTTCATCAATTATATATTCATTTATTAAAAATGGTGGATATGTTGCTTCGTGTATGCTTAATAAGGGAGAATTCGTTTTTGAATTGACAAATTCGACCCAAAGGGCTGAGCAATTTGTAGGATCTAAATATGTTAAAAGTAATCCAAAAACAATATATATAGATATTGAAAGGAAACTACAAGAAGGGAAAAAAGTCCTTTTTGTTGGATTGCCATGTCAAGTCGCGGCATTGAAAAATTTCTCACGCAATCAAGATAATTTGTATACAGTGGATTTAATATGCCACGGGTCCCCTTCACCCGAATTGTTGAAGATGTATTTAAAAGAAAAATCAGTGGATATCGAAGAATTAGAAGGGTTGAATTTCCGTGAGAAAACATCATTTGGCTTAAGATCAGTAGGGAAAAATAATGGTTTTCCGCGGATTGTTGATATGTATACATATGCTTTCCTGAAAAGTATTGATTATACTGAGAATTGTTATTCCTGTCGTTATGCGTCACAATCTCGTGTTTCAGATATTTCATTAGGCGATTCATGGGGAAGTGAATTGTCTGAAGAGGAAAAGAAAAAGGGAATATCTTTAGTTCTCTGTCAAACGAAAAAGGGAGAAGAATTACTAAAAAAGTCAAATGTGGAACTATTTGATGCGGATATTACAAGAGCGATCCAATTAAATCATCAATTGGAATATCCATCGAGAATTCCATCATCAAGAATGTTTTTCTTTGAAAACTTAGAAAAGGGTTTTGATTTTGCTATGAAGAAAATACTACCGAAAGAATATTTGAAAAATGAAATCAAGATTATTTTGTCTAAAGTTGGAATTAGAAGATAAACTTTCATATTGACAAAGAGTTGGGAGATGACACAATCTTGAGAGCAGAGCAGAGCAGAGCAGAGCAGAGCAGAGCAGAGCAGAGCAGAGCAGAGCGTTTATCATGGCTTGACGTGTTAAAAGGGATAGGCATAATCCTTGTTGTTATAGGGCATATCTATTCCAATCAAACCATCTTTAATTGGTTGTATTCCTTCCATATGCCGCTGTTTTTCTTGGCAGCAGGATGGGTATATAAAGAAAAAACAGTTTTAGCAGACATAAAGCGAAGAATCCAAACCATTGTTATTCCGTATTTCTCATTCGGTTTTCTGGTTCTTATCTACTGGCAATTGATGGAGAGAAGATTCCGGGATTCAGATATGAGTTTTATGGATTCTTTGTTCGGTTTATTCTCTGGCTGTTATGATAATTTGGAGTTCAACATCCATTTGTGGTTCTTACCATGTTTCTTTGTAACGGTAATCCTTTTTAATATACTGGTTAATCTAGGCGGAAGGAGAATGGCTTATCTTGTTTCTGCTCTAATGAGTTTAGCTTTTATTGTGGTTCCAATGCATGGACTTATTTGGGGCATTGATCGTGTATTCAAGTACATAGGATTCTATGCTGTGGGTGTGTTCATAGCGGGAAAAAGCGTGAAAGCGGTAAAGAAAAAAGTGGAAGCAGGAATAGTAGCGATAGTTCTGCTTGCTTTGAGCTTTTCCTTATCATGCTATCATTTAACTATGGGAATCATGTGGTTTGTAACAGCCCTGATTGGTGTTGCTGCTGTAATTCTGATTTCTCAACTTATCAACGAGAATAGAATCCTGCAATACTTTGGTCGGATTTCTCTAATTATTCTTTGTATTCACGGCCCTGTGTATCGAATTGTGGTAAAAATTGTATCAATTCTGTTGAATCTGGGGACAGATGCAGTGAGAGAAAATTTTCTACTGGCCATGGTAGTGGTAGTTATTACGATGGCAATATGCAGTACGGCATATGAGGTTGTTGTAAGACTTGCTCCATGGATGGTGGGAAAGAAAAAAGTAAAGGAAAACTAACAATGTCAAAATACTTTGGAACCGACGGCTTCCGTGGTGAAGCCGGAATTACTTTGACAGCCGATCACGCCTACAAGGTGGGGCGTTTTCTCGGTTGGTATTACAATGCTCTCCGTGAGCGCAACGGAGATAACGAATCTGCCCGTATCGTTATCGGTAAGGATACGCGCCGCAGTTCTTATATGTTTGAATACAGTCTGGTGGCTGGCCTGACGGCTTCCGGTGCAGATGCCTATTTGCTCCATGTTACCACCACCCCGTCTGTAGCTTATATCGCTCGTGTCGATGACTTCGACTGCGGCATTATGATCTCTGCCAGCCACAATCCGTACTACGATAACGGTATCAAACTGATCGACTGCTATGGTGAGAAGATGCCAGAGGAAACATTGCTCCTGGTTGAAGATTGTATTGACGGTAAGCTTCACGTGTTCGATAAAGATTGGCCGGAACTGCCTTTTGCTCATCGCGAGCATATCGGCTGCACAGTGGACTATGTAGCAGGCCGTAACCGTTATATGGGTTATCTGATTTCTTTGGGCATCTACTCCTTCAAGGGGATTAAGGTTGGTCTGGATTGTGCTAATGGCTCCAGCTGGAACATTGCCAAATCTGTATTTGATGCCCTCGGCGCAGATACCTATGTTATCAATAACCAGCCGAACGGTCTAAACATCAATAATAATGCTGGCTCCACCCACATCGAGGGCCTGCAGAAGTTCGTGGTGGAAAAGGGATTGGATGTTGGTTTTGCTTATGACGGCGATGCGGATCGCTGCCTGTGCGTGGACGAGAAGGGAAATGTTGTTACTGGCGACCATATCCTGTATATCTATGGCTGCTACATGAAAGAACGCGGCAAGCTGTTGACCAACACTGTGGTAACAACTGTCATGTCCAACTTTGGTCTGTATAAGGCCTTTGATGAAAAAGGCATCGGCTACGCTAAGACCGCCGTGGGCGACAAGTATGTCTATGAGTATATGGCTAAGAATGGCTGTCGTATCGGCGGGGAGCAGAGCGGACATATCATCTTCTCCAAGTATGCCAGCACGGGTGACGGTATCTTGACGAGTTTGAAGATGATGGAAGTCATGCTTGCCAAGAAGAAGCCGATGAGCGAATTGGCGGCACCGCTGAAAATTTATCCGCAGGTACTGGAGAATGTTCGCGTAACAGATAAGAAGGAAGCTCAGAGCGATGAGGCAGTGCAGGCAGCGGTAAAGAATGTGGCCGAAGCACTTGGGGATACTGGCCGTATTCTGGTTCGTGAATCCGGTACGGAGCCTGTGGTGCGTGTGATGGTGGAAGCCTCTGATCATGATACTTGTCAGAAATATGTTTCCGAAGTTGTCGATGTGATTCGTGATAGAGGATATAGTCTGTAAATTGAAAATAGCCTACCAGAAAATAAGCATTTATTAAGCGTAATATTGAAACAGCCTTATCAGAGTGCTATACTAAAATTACTATAATTTTCTGGAGGTTATTTATTATGCCCAGAACAAAAGGTAGCAAGAACAAGCCCAAAACTGTGACTGCTGATTTTGCAACGCAGATTGCGGAAAAGCAGTCTGCGAAGGAAGCACTCACAGCGGAAATCGCATCCATCACCGCCAACATTGACACTTTAAAGGCTGACTTGAAAGAGAAGAAGGCTGCTTTGAAGAAGGCCGAAAAAGAAGTGGCGGCTTTGGAAGCAAAGAAAGCAAAGGCAGATGCTAAGGCTGCAGAAGAAGCAAAGAAAGCAGAAGCAGAATCCGAAGGCATGAGTGCCGATGAAATCCTCGCTAAACTGAAATAACACGAAAAACCCGTAATGGACAGGCATAACGTGCCGTTCATTACGGGTTTTAGGGTTATAAGAACATAAGTTCATCCGACGGCAACATCAAACTGAAAATGTGCAGGAAGGTTGAACTGTTTGATAAACGCATGGTGCTGGGCGTGATAATGCCTTAGATCGTATCCCAGATGATGCAACTCAAGAAGTTTCACCATCACCAGATTAAGGTGAATCCGCTTAGCTACAGCAATCTGCGCAGCATCCAGCCCACGCTTCGTCATTTGATAGACTTCATCACTGTCCAGCATCAGGTGGGATGTGAAAGCGTTATGCTCGTAAAGAAGGATGTGCTTATCCTTAATGGTCAGAAACTTGTTCAGAGTATGCAAGTCCATAAGAAGCTGATGCTCCAGATAATGTCCGAGCGCATAACCGCACACCATCTGCTTTGTCTGTTTGTCCAGCTGGCGATTGATAAGGATCAGTGGCTTATCAAAATAGAGCGAAAGTAAACCCAACATATCTTTAATGCGGGATGTTTCACTGATGTCCAGGCTGCAACTGCGCGCGATCTGTTTGATGTTGCGAGTTCCGGCATTTTGGACAAGTTTGTTGGCAGCTTGGTGAATAAATGCAGAATCCATAATGTGATCTCCTTCCGGGGATGGCATAGTGAATAAAACAGTGGTTCACAGGTTCATGATTCGTTCCTTTTCTCGCTTTTGTTCTCGGTACTTAAAATAGGCTTTGTGCATTTCATACATGATGCCGTCCATATCCTGCGGGGTCAACTCTCCGCTGGCAAATAGCTCAGTAAGCTCAAATGCGAGATGCTGGGCTTCTATTTTGCCCTTTTTTCCGTAGGCGTCGGCGGCACGTTCGATAAATAAAGACTGATCCGGCTGTAAATAGGTCAAAGGTACATGGAATATATCGGCCATCTTTTCAAGCATTTCAATACTGCGAGGGTAGCGGCCATCACGCTCCCATCCGATGATCGTTCTTTTGTTGATACCCAGACATTGTGCCAATTCGTCCTGTGTTAAAGAATGCTTCTTTCGTAGATCGCGAACTTTCTCTCCAAATTTCATGTTTGCAACCTTTCTATGGAGTAGTTATCGTGTGGTAACAATGTGCAACGGAATTTGTAAATATTCAATCTGTAAAATGCAACGAATTTTCATATTTTCCTCTTGACACGGCGATACGACTTGCTTATAATATATGCTATATTCTATCATCTTTTGGATTATTATACCGTAAAAAACGTAAATATGCAAGTCGAAAAAGGTGAAAAAAGAGCGGAAGTTCAAAAGGTGAAATTGAATAGAAGAAAAAAGAAATTTAAACCAACACAAAGGAGGCCGTGAGAAGATGAGCAACGGAGAACATGAAATCCGCACCCCAAAGGGGCTGCGGATCGGGAATCGCAGTGTCGTTGATGGAAAGAATATGCTTCAGATCAAGCGTGGTGGCTGTGAAGATTATATTTCTGCTGAATCTCTGGTGGAGCGCATTCACGGTCTGCCCGTGAAGAGTATCGAGTTTATCACAGAGGAGGATCAGCGAAAAGACGCCTGAAGCAGAATCCTTCATCGGACACTGAGAGTGCAGAGGTGGAAGTTTAGGCGGCACTTAGTTAGCCGACCAGCTCCATCAGATGTTCTTTTGGGTCTACAATATAATATCTGTTTGTTTAGAGCGATACCGTAGCAATATGTGATATAGGCCGGAACAGAATGAGCGAATGCAGCGCAGTAGTGCGCCTGCAAGTAGTTCATCCTGTTCCGGCTTTTTTATTTGAAAGTTTTTTGAAAAAAGTGGTTGCCAAAACCCTTGTTTAGAATGCTATAGGTATAGGCATAATTATAATTGAATGGAGCTTAGGCTCCCCGTTCAAAAAAAACGGGTGGGTCTGAGGTCATTTCTGCTGTTCTTTCATAGAAGACTCACCTGTTGCCGAAAGGCAGGAAGGTGGTTAAAATGAATTTTATTACTTTGAAAGAACTGAAGAAGATGGTTCCTGTTGCAAGTGAATTTAAGCGAGTGCCGGGTTTGAAGAAGATATTGGAAGATGGTATAGAAGTGATTCTCCGAAAACAGATGGAGAACCATGCGGAAGTAGTCGTCTATAAAAATGGATATGTTTCCTACCATGCACACGAAAGATATACGGTGTTTGCACTTCATAACTGTACACACTACTACTATGAATCGCAGGGAAATGAGCATCAGACAATTCCACATAACCATTTTGAGGATATGGAATGGCATATTCGTCTTGTGCTGGAGGGAGAGGATCGACTTGTGCGTAATCTTGAAGCACGGGAAAGTGAAACTTTTTCGTATGCGGCGGATGTGAATCCGGAGTATAACAATGAAATGGAAGATCCGCGTATAAATGTTATGGATTTTGTGTTGAATAAAGAATTTTTGAGAAAGGCAAGCGAACTGCTGAAAAAACACCAGTGGGAAATGATTTGTCGCCACTATATTGAGGGAATGACGCACCGGGAAATTGCTGCTGAGATGGGAGTATCACATCAATATGTGACAAAGGGAATCAAAAAGGGGCTTCACCGCATCCGTTGCACTTATACATAATATAGAAAAACTGCCGTGGGGACTTAAAAATCCCTGCGGCAAATTTTTTTTTGAGAAAATTTGAAAAAGTGGTTGCCAAACACCCCTTTCAGAATGCTATAGGTGTAAGGGTTATACAACAAGCCCTCACAAAAGTTCTTTGACAACTGAATAAGCCATCCCAGAGAGATACTTCTGGTACTGAATGTGCATTCTGCGCGTCTTGCCAGAGAAAACGCCGCTGAAATATGGGGCAGGAACGGGCTGGGGCAGAATGGCAAACTCAAATAACAGCAGATACACTGCGGTGGAGCATGGGAACGTGTTCCACCGCAGGAATGTACTGTTATTTCCAATAGTGCAAATCCAATCCGACAGGGGGTGATGAATTTACATGGAGTACCCGTATTTCAAAGGTCTGGAAGCAGACCGATACAGCTTTTACCGTGTGCCGAAGGCACTGGTCAAGGCGGATCTGTTCCAGAAGATGTCCGGGGACGCCAAGCTGCTGTATGCTGTGCTGCTGGATCGTATGAGCCTTTCCATTAAGAACGGCTGGCAGGACAAGCACGGTAACGCCTACATTATCTGCACGATAGAGGAAGTCATGGACTCTATTCATTGTGCCAGACAAAAGGCGGTCAAACTGCTGGATGAACTGGAACAGGAGTTTCGGCTCATCGAGCGGCGCAGACAGGGACTTGGCAAACCCAATCTGCTGTATGTGAAAGACCTTTATGCGGGGCTTTCGCAATCGAACTACTGGAAGTATGAAAACCATACTTCCGGCAGTTTGAAAAACGAACTTCCGGGAGTTCCAAAATCAAACGGAAGTAATACTGAGAAGATAAATAAGACAGATAATAGTGAGACTGATCTTATCTATCCGGCTGAATTGCAGGAAGAAGAACAGTACCGCCGCTATTTCAAGAAAGCTCTGGAACTGGAAATTCTGGAACAGGGCTATCCGGCAGATAAAGCGGTTCTGTATGAGATTCTGGAACTGCTGGTGGAAACCGTCACCAGCAGAAAGAAGTTCCTGCGCATCTGTGGCGAGGAAAAGCCGAAAGAGGTGGTGAAAAGCCGCCTGATGAAGCTGGATTCCTCGCATATCCAGTACATATTGGAGTGCTTAAAAGAAAACAGCACTCAGATTCGGAACATCAAGCAATACCTGCTGGCAACACTCTATAACGCACCTGTGACTGTGGACAGCTATTATTCCGCACAGGTTCGGCATGAATTTGGGTGGGGCGGCAGAGTAGATAAAAACTAGGAGGACAACCCCATGAACATCGTATTCATGAGTATGGACACGCTGCCCTCTACGCTGTGGGCGCGTGATCTGTATGACCAGATGCACATTCGCAGCGACTTTCGCAAGTGGTTCCCGCGTATGTGCCAGTATGGTTTCATCGAGGGCCGCGACTACGAGCATATGCCCCGTGTTCGGCTCCAGGATGAGGGCGGGCGCACGGTCCAGCGGTATGTAAAAGACTACCGTATTACGCAGGACATGGCGAGGAAGCTCTGCAAACTGCACCATACGGCAGTCGGTGCGGTGTACCATCCGCAGCCGTTTGACTGGGATGCGCTGCTCGGCCTGCTGCATAAGAAGCCGCCGCGCCGGAGTAGCTATGAGGCGCAGCTGAGCGAGTCCAATTCGCTGGTGACAACCACGCAGATCGCCAAAGAGTACGGCTGTGGAGCCAAGGTGTTCAATAGGCTGCTGCATCTGCACGGCATTCAGTACCGGGTCAACGGCCAGTGGGTGCTGTATTCGGAACACCACGGCAAGGGTTATACGTCCAGCCTGACGTTCCGGCTCCAGCGCAGCGATGGCTCCGAGGTGGAAAAGCTGCATACTGCATGGACGCAGAAAGGCCGGAAGTTCCTTTACCACACTTTGAAGCGGTGTGGAGTGCTGCCGCTGGCTGAACAGGGAGGTTAAGCCTATGAATTTTACCGATAATCCGTTTGAACGCATGATGCGCCAGCGTCCGGGAACGGACAGTGGCCATCCCTGCAAGCATTGCCGCCACAAATGGGAGTGCGGCTATCTGCTGCACCAGTGCCGTAAGAAGTTTCGCTCCATGTTGGGGAATACGGTACCTCCTGTGTCTGGGGCAGACCACCCCTGATACAGCAAAGATAGAGAGGAGATGAGCAACCATGCAGGAAGAAGTCACTGAGAAAACCATCGCGCTATGTATCAAAGGAGGAAAAATCACCGCACAGATTTTGAAAGCAGCCCTGATAAAGCTGCTGGCAGAGATGGACAAGAAAAAGCAGCAGAGAAAAGGAGAAAAAAGCCAATGTAAGAAAACAGGTCGGCAGAGCATCAAGAGCCTGCAAAAGAGCGGCGCGCAGATCACGAACATCGTGGTTACGGACAATAATATCAAGTCGTTTGATCGGGTGGCCCGGAAGTATGGCATTGATTACAGTCTGAAAAAGGTGGAACAGGAGGGGAAAAGCGAATATCTGGTCTTTTTCAAGGCCAAGGACGTGGATGTTATGACCGCCGCCTTTAAGGAGTACACCAGTGAAATGCTGAAAAAGCAGAAACGCGAATCGGTGCGTCAGAAGCTGGAAAAAGTGAAAGAGGAACTTTCCAATCACCGTCAGCTCAAGAAAGAAAAAAAGAGGGAGCAGGAACCGATACGATGAAGAATCTGAAAAAACCTGCCCGCCTGCCGCGCAAAGCACCGTCCAACCAGACGGGCGGTACGGCATGGGGCAAAAAACTGGCTGCAGAGATAAGCCGGATGGCGCAGGCAGCAGATATGAAAAAGCTGATCCTGCTGAATTTTCCCTACATCATCGCCTTTTACATGGTGGAGAAAGCCGCATGGCTTTACCGTCATTGCAATGGCGATTCCGTAGTGGACAGGCTGATGGTTCTCTTTATGAACTTTGGACTGGCCTACAAAAGTGTCTTGCCTAGTTTTCACCCGTTCGACCTGATGGTGGGGCTGGTCGGCGCAGCTGCGCTGAAAGCAGTAATCTACTTCAAAGGGAAGAACGCGAAGAAGTATCGGCAAGGCGAGGAGTACGGCTCTGCCCGGTGGGGCAACCAGAAGGACATCGAACCTTTTATCGACCCGGTATTCGAGAACAACGTCATCCTCACACAGACCGAACGGCTGATGATGAGTGGTAGACCAAAGCATCCGAAGTATGCTCGGAACAAAAACGTCATTGTGATCGGCGGCAGCGGCAGCGGTAAGACCCGATTTTACGTTAAGCCCAACTTGATGCAGATGCCCCAAAAGGTCAGCTATGTCGTAACGGACCCCAAGGGTACGATCATTATCGAGTGTGGAAAGATGCTCTCGGATGCCGGGTATAAGATCAAAGTCCTGAACACCATCAATTTCAAAAAATCCATGCGATACAATCCGTTCCATTACATCCGCAGTGAGAAAGATATTCTGAAACTGGTCAATACCATCATCGCCAATACAAAGGGGGATGGCGAGAAGTCCGGTGAGGATTTCTGGGTCAAGGCAGAACGGCTGCTCTACTGTGCATTGATTGGCTACATCTGGTATGAAGCCCCGGAGGAGGAGCAGAACTTCTCCACGCTGCTGGAGTTCATCAACGCAAGCGAAGCCCGCGAGGATGACGAAGAGTTTAAGAATCCTGTGGATGAGCTTTTTGAGGAACTGGAACAGAAGAAACCGGAGCACTTTGCAGTCCGTCAGTACAAGAAATACAAACTGGCGGCAGGTGATATATGCTCTAAGTGACTTCTTAATCATGATTTTGTCATGGTTAGTGAAGCAATCACTTAGAGCATTTTTGTTTCAGGAGGTACAGCC
>OMGY01002099.1_pt1 | contig 15821 bp, 14 predicted proteins | sample 1674461 | NCBI WGS metagenome assembly OMGY01 (sample SAMN05578579, study PRJEB25193) | human gut metagenome | biome: Human Microbiome; feature: human-associated habitat; material: feces | host: Homo sapiens | place: USA:Birmingham
CTCTATTCAAAAACCAGGACAACCATTGTGGCAACCGAAAAACTCACCTGATCGTTATGATGGTCCAATGCGTTTACGTGTAGGTTTAGGTCAATCTAAAAACATAATTGCCATTCGTGCACTACAAGCTGCAGGTGTTGGCTTTACCGCAGACTGCTTGCAACGTTTTGGATTCAAACGTGACCAATATTTTGCCAGTGAAGCGCTTGCATTAGGTGCGGCATCCTTCACGCCATTGGAAATGGCGCGTGCTTACGCAGTTTTTGATAATGGTGGTTTCTTAATTGATCCTTACCTTATCGAAAAAATTCAAGATAATACCGGTAAAGATTTATTTATTGCGAACCCGAAAATTGCTTGTATCACCTGTAATGATATTCCTGTAATTTATGGTGAAACTAAAGATAAAATTGATGGCTTTAAAGATGTCGCAGAAGTGGCTAATCCTGACAATCTAAAATCCGCTAAAGGTAATAGCAACACCGATACAGATGAAGGTGAGGGTGATCAGCAACCTGAGAATGTACCAGACTTGCCAGAGCTTCAAACATCAGCATTAAATGACGGTTCTGTTGATTTAATGGCGGATGCGAAAGATGGTGCAGCAAAACAAGAATACGCGCCTCGTGTAATTAGTGGTGAATTAGCCTTCTTAATTCGTAGTGCATTAAATACGGCGATTTATGGTGAGCAAGGACTTAGTTGGAAAGGTACCAGCTGGCGTATTGCTCAAAGTATTAAGCGTAGCGATATTGGTGGTAAAACCGGTACCACCAATAGTGCGAAAGTGGCTTGGTATGCAGGTTTTGGTGCAAACTTAGTCACCACAACCTATGTTGGTTTCGATGATAACAAACGCGTATTAGGTAAAGGTGAAGCGGGAGCGAAAACCGCAATGCCTGCCTGGGTTGCTTATATGAAAGCTGCACTTTCTGATGTGCCAGAACGTCAACTTGAGCTTCCTCCAAACATCATGGAAAAAACCATTGATAGTAACTCTGGTTTACTGTCTGAAGGTGGTGGGCGTAAAGAATACTTCATCGTTGGTACCGAACCTAAACGTACTTATATTGCGGAAATGCAAGAACGTGGATATTATGTTCCACCAGAGTTACAACAACGTTTAAATGGCGGAACTGGAAAAACCAAAGATGCAATTCCTGCAACGCAACCAGAAGAATTATTCTAACGATTTAAATACTAAAAGTGCGGTTAATTTTGACCGCACTTTTTTACGTCAAAAGGACAAACCATGTTAAGTTATCGCCACAGTTTCCACGCTGGCAACCATGCTGATGTGTTAAAGCATATTGTATTAATGTTGATATTGGAAAATCTTTCGCTGAAAGAAAAAGGTTTTTACTATCTCGATACCCATTCTGGGGTCGGACGTTATCGCTTAAGTTCCACGCTACGTAGATCTTATTAAAAAGCTCAATTATGGTGGTAAAGAATTACGTTATTACTCAGGCTCTCCAATGATTGCCGCCCAACTATTACGTCCTCAAGATCGTGCATTACTGACAGAATTACATCCTAGCGATTTTCCATTATTACGCAATAACTTTAAAGAGTTTAAGAATATCACCACAAAATCAGAAAATGGTTTCCAACAACTCAAAGCCACGCTTCCACCAAAAGAGCGCCGTGGTTTAGTGCTTATTGATCCACCTTATGAATTAAAAGAGGATTATGATTTGGTGGTGAAAGCGATCGAAGAAGGTTATAAACGCTTTGCGACAGGCACTTATACAATTTGGTATCCAGTAGTACTACGTCAACAAACAAAACGCATATTTAAAGGATTAGAAGCGACGGGAATTCGTAAAATATTGAAAATTGAATTGGCAGTTCGCCCTGATAGCGATCAACGTGGTATGACCGCAAGTGGAATGGTGGTGATTAACCCGCCTTGGCAATTAGAACAGCAAATGAAAGCTATTTTGCCTTATTTGACCCAAACTCTTGTCCCTGAAGGTACGGGAAGTTGGACAGTGGAATGGATTGTGCCGGAATAATCCATTCCAAAATCTCGGTCAAAACGACCACGCTTTTAAATTTTAATTTTATTGGAATACAACACTAAACAAAGTGCAATAACCATAATTAAAATCGCGCCTGCGAATAAGATGGTATCAACTGAGCTTTCATGATTCACAATGATCAGGCGCAACATGGCGGTAATCCCCGCGTAAATAAAATAACGCAAAGGAAAGTGATAACCACTTTTAAAATATTGCACGATTAGGCCAATAAAACCGAAATATAAGAAAAACATCACGGCTTGTTCAGCAACATCATAAGGCACTACGCTTGATGTATTGAACACCATAATTGCTAAGGTATAGGTAATTTTAGCTAAAGCAATAATCAACACTAAAGCCAAAGCAATAAGTGAAAAACTTAATATCACTTTTAATACACTAGTTACTACTCTAGGCAGCTTTTCTAGTTCTTGAGATTCTTCCATAAAGTTCCTTGTTTTTTTAAATGATGAAAGCGCGTATTTTAAGGGAATGTGTTTTTTTGGTAAATAGTAAAATGTAATCAAATAAAAAGGGCAGATATTTCTGCCCTTTATTTTTTACATGAATGAATAATTACTCATCTAAGAAACTTCTTAAGGTTTCTGAACGACTTGGATGACGTAATTTACGCAATGCTTTCGCTTCAATCTGACGAATACGCTCACGGGTTACATCAAATTGTTTACCCACTTCTTCAAGCGTGTGGTCGGTGTTCATATCAATACCAAAACGCATACGTAATACTTTTGCTTCACGAGGTGTTAAACCTTCTAACACTTCATGAGTCGCCACTTTCAAGCTTTGTGCGGTTGCAGAATCTAATGGCAATTCAAGAGTTGAATCCTCGATGAAGTCACCTAAATGTGAATCATCGTCATCACCGATTGGGGTTTCCATTGAAATTGGCTCTTTCGCAATTTTAAGCACTTTACGAATTTTATCTTCTGGCATTCCCATACGCTCAGCAAGCTCTTCCGGCGTCGCTTCACGTCCCATTTCTTGTAACATTTGACGAGAAATACGATTTAATTTGTTAATCGTTTCAATCATATGAACCGGAATACGAATTGTACGTGCTTGGTCTGCAATGGAACGCGTAATTGCCTGACGAATCCACCAGGTTGCATAGGTTGAGAATTTATAACCACGACGGTATTCAAATTTATCTACCGCTTTCATCAAACCAATATTCCCTTCTTGAATTAAATCCAAGAATTGTAAACCTCGGTTGGTATATTTTTTCGCAATAGAAATGACCAAACGTAAGTTGGCTTCAACCATTTCTTTTTTCGCACGGCGAGCTTTTTGTTCACCACGAGATACCGCATCACAAATCTCACGCATCTGTTGGATGGTAAGATTAGTTTGCTGTTCAATATTCGCTAAGTTATCTAAAGATAAACGAATACGCTCTTCATATTTTGGTAAACGTTTTGCCCAAGCTTTCGTTGATTTTAATGCTTTTGCTACCCATGCATCACTGCTGCCATTAGCAACAATGAGTGCCTCAAATTCATCTTTCGGCATACCCGCGATATCAACTAATACTTTTTGTAGTTGACGCTCTTCTGCACGTACACGTTTCATCATATTCTTCATTGATAAAACAAGTACATCAAATTGTTTTGGCACTAAACGGAATTGTTTAAAAATATCTGCGAGTAGAGCAATTTGATCTTTTGCGCGTTTACCACTACGTCCGTGTTTTGCAATAGTTGCTAATGTTTTAGTGTGTTGCTCTCTTAATGCCGCAAATCTTTCACGCGCTACTTCAGGATCGATGCTGTTATCAGAATCGCTCTCATCAGAACTTGAGCTGCTATTGCTTTCATCTTCCTCATCGCTCTCATCATCAACTTCTGCAGCGGCTTCAACACTTTCCTCTTCGTCAGCAAAATTCTCATCAATATTTGCTGCTTCCTCTGCGGCAATATTTGGATCCACAAAGCCGGTAATTAAATCAGCTAAACGATAATTACCCGCTTCAACTTGATCATAATTATTTAATAATTCAGTTAACGCTTCTGGATATGCAGCAATAGCAGTTTGAACTTCATCAATCCCTTCTTCAATACGTTTTGCAATGCTGATTTCATCTTCACGGGTAAGAAGATCAACCGTTCCCATTTCACGCATATACATACGCACAGGATCGGTTGTACGACCGATTTCAGATTCCACATTGGATAAAATCTGCGTTGCTTCTTCCACAGCATCTTCATCTGGAATCGTGTCATTCAACATCATTTCGTCACTTTCCGGTGCTTCATCAAGAACCGGAATACCCGCATCATGCTGTAAAGTTTGCAACAACTTATCGTAATATTCTGGATCGATCAAATCTTCTGGAAGCAAGTCATTGATCTCCGCATAAGTTAAATAACCTTGCGTACGACCTAATTCCATAAGCTGTTCAATTTGTTCTGAATATTGATCGGCGGTAGATTGTTGATTTTGTTCCATTTTTATTCCCGTTTTGCGTTATTTTTGGAAGATAAAAGCCCTTGTTTTGAACAGGAGATTTTACCATTGTTATGACGGATTAACTAACTGTTTTTTCTGCTCTTCTTTTCCCTTGAGCAAATTCACTAAAATTGCTCGTTCTTGATCAGTTAAGCCTTCCGCCCTTTCTTTGGCGATAAGCATCTCAATATCACGTTCAATCGCTTGAATATTCAATCGACGATAGTTTTGAGAGAATGCATTAATGATGTCTAAGTCGTCTAATAGATGATCCCAAGACGCTAATATTTCAAGGGGCTTGTTGAATTCTGTATCACGAAAATATTCTAAGATTTGTCCTGTTGTAATGCCCTCTCGTTCACGGCAAAGTGCGGTCAATTTTGCTAGTAATTCGTAACCCGCTTCATGCTTTAAGGCTTGCAACCCCACATCCGAAATACGATTCACTAATTGTGAATTCTGTAATAACAGCGAAATCACCACACGCATTGGCGTTTTCTTAATGGTTTTTTGTGGCGTTTTAGGTTTTGGTTCAGCCTTATCTATTTGATTTGGAATTAAGCTTTCAAGCTGTGATTGATCAAAGATCCCGAGTTTTTGTGCCAACATATTTCGCAATGTTAGACGCAGCATATCGCCAGGGATTTGACGAATTAAAGGCGCCGCGAGTGCCACTAATTTGCCTCGTCCTTCTTGCGTCGAGAAATCTACTTGTGGACTTAAATGCGCGAATAAGAATTCTGTGAGAGACTGGGCTTGCTCAATATATTCTTCAAACTTTTCTTTACCGTATTGACGAATATAAGTATCTGGATCTTCTCCATCAGGCAGGAAAATAAACTTAATTTGTCGTCCATCTTCCAGATAAGGTAAGGCGTTTTCAAGGGCACGCCAAGCGGCATCACGCCCTGCTCTATCGCCATCGTAGCAGCAAATGACTTGCTCTGTTGAACGGAACAATAATTGAATTTGTTCCGAGGTTGTCGATGTCCCAAGAGAAGCCACCGCATAATTGACACCAAATTGCGCCAATGCCACCACATCCATGTAGCCTTCAACTACCAGTAATTTTTCTGGCTCATCATTGATTTGCAAGGCTTCATATAAGCCATAAAGTTCATTACCTTTGTGATATGTAATGGTTTCGGGTGAGTTCAAATATTTGGGTTTTTCATCCGTTAAAACACGTCCACCAAAAGCGACCGTACGACCACGTTTATCTCGAATCGGAAACATAATGCGATTACGGAATTTATCGTACACGTTGCCACGATCGTTGCGAGAAAGCATACCTAAATCAAACAGCTTTTTCTGTTCTTCTCGATTTTTGCCGAATTGACGCAACACCGTATCCATCGCATTGGGTACATAACCAATTTGAAAACGAGCAATAATTTCTGGCGATAAACCACGTTGCTGAAGATAGCTTTGAGCAGGAATATTTAGCGGGAGTTGAACTTGATAAAACGACGCAATCTCTTGCATTAAATCGTATAAATTACGTTTTGTTTGGTAGCTCACATCCGGTTTATTGCTGAATTGATTTGGGCGTTTTTCATAAGGCACTTCAAGCCCTGCCGAAGCGGCAAGTTCTTCAACGGCTTCAACAAATTCTAATTTGTCATAATCCATTAAAAATGAAATCGCATTGCCTTTCGCACCACAACCAAAGCAATAATAGAATTGTTTTTTTTCACTTACCGTGAAGGATGGTGTTTTTTCGTGATGAAACGGACAACAAGCTTGATAATCTCGTCCTGCTTTTTTGAGTTTCACGCGCGCATTAATCACATCGACAATATTCGATTTTGTGAGCAGATCATCAATAAATTGGCGTGGAATTGAGCCTTTCATTGCCTTGCCTCCTTGAATACGATGCGAAAGTGCGGTTGATTTTGCGTGACTTTTTTTCGATGAATTTAAAGCAACAAAACCGTGATACCCAAAAGGTTTCACGGTTTGTCTTAACTCGAGTTAGAAAATACTACAAATTAGTATAAACGGGTATTGCGCGCGTTTTCGCGAGCGTTACGTTTAGCGTGACGTTTAGCAAGTGTTGCTTTTTCACGTTTACGGATTGTAGTTGGTTTTTCATAGAATTCACGAGCGCGAACTTCTGCTAAAATACCAGCTTTTTCGCAAGAGCGTTTGAAACGACGTAAAGCTACGTCGAATGATTCGTTTTCACGTACTTTAATTACAGGCATAAGCCAATCACCTCAATGAGTTTAATTTAATTGCAATTTTAAATTTTTATTACTGCCGAATGAACGGCAAATTCAATAAAGGACGCAATTCTAATCGATCTTCCCCGCAAAAGCAAAGGAAAGATCGCCTATTTGCTGAAAATTTGGCGTTTGAACTGGTTTAAGCGGGCTAAACAAGGTAAAATCTTTGCCAATTTTTTTAATAAAATGAGAAGAAAATGCGTATTTTAGGGATCGAAACCTCCTGTGATGAAACAGGTGTCGCGATTTATGATGAAGATAAGGGCTTAATTGCCAATCAGCTCTACACGCAAATTGCCTTGCATGCGGATTACGGCGGTGTAGTGCCAGAACTGGCTTCCCGCGATCACATTCGCAAAACGGCACCATTAATTAAGGCCGCATTAGAAGAAGCCAATTTAACCGCTGATCAAATTGATGGTATCGCCTATACAAGTGGCCCAGGTTTAGTGGGCGCATTATTAGTGGGCGCAACGATCGCACGTTCACTGGCTTATGCCTGGAATGTGCCCGCTATTGGCGTACATCACATGGAAGGTCATCTACTTGCGCCAATGCTTGATGAAAATCGACCGCACTTTCCATTTATTGCCCTCTTAGTTTCAGGTGGACACACACAATTAGTGCGCGTTGATGGTGTGGGTAAATATGAAGTCATTGGCGAATCTATTGATGATGCGGCAGGTGAAGCCTTTGATAAAACCGCAAAATTATTAGGGTTAGATTACCCTGGCGGTGCAGCACTTTCACGTTTAGCCGAAAAAGGATCGCCGGATCGTTTTGTATTTCCACGTCCAATGACAGATCGACCAGGCCTTGATTTTAGCTTTTCAGGTTTAAAAACCTCGGCGGCTAACACCATTAATCAAGCGCTCAAACAAGAAGGTGAATTAACCGAACAAACCAAAGCTGATATTGCCTTTGCCTTCCAAGATTCTGTCGTGGATACACTTGCAATTAAATGTAAACGCGCCTTAAAAGAAACCGGTTATAAGCGTTTGGTCATTGCTGGCGGCGTAAGCGCGAACAAAAAATTACGTGAAACCCTTGGCGCTATGATGAAAAATCTTGGTGGTGAAGTATTTTATCCACAACCTCAATTTTGTACCGATAATGGTGCCATGATTGCCTATACGGGCTTTTTACGCTTAAAACAAGGTCAGCATAGTGAGCTCGCCATTGATGTTAAACCTCGTTGGGCAATGACTGAACTCCCTGCAATTTAAGGAAAAAATATGGAAAATATAATTAAAGTAAGAGCTATGCGTGTAGCCGGTGTCGCTTGTTTTTTAGTGCTCGCGATTATTGGTGCATGGATTTTTACCACGCCAAGCAGTGATATTGTTGACGCTCTTGCTGAAGCAGGAAAAATGGTGGGTGGTGGTGCCACTTACGGGACCTTTATGCTCGCAGCCTGTCCACCTGTTGCAGGATTCATTGCCTATCATTTCTGGAAATGGGTGATTAAATAATGGCAAAACTCTATTTTTACTACTCTACGATGAATGCGGGTAAATCAACCACGTTGTTGCAGTCTTCCTATAACTATCGTGAACGCAATATGAACACCATGGTTTATACGGCAGCCATTGATGACCGCTTTGGATTAGGCAAAGTCACGTCGCGTATTGGTATTCATGAAGACGCCAATTTATTTACGTCAACGAGTGACCTTTTTGCCGAAGTGAGTCAACGTTTACAACAAGAAAAAATTCATTGTGTTTTAGTTGACGAAGCCCAGTTTTTAACGAAACAACAAGTGTATCAATTAAGCGATGTTGTAGATAAACTGAAGATTCCAGTGCTTTGTTATGGCTTACGCACCGACTTCCAGGCAGAGCTATTTGAAGGCAGTAAGTATTTACTTGCTTGGGCAGATCAACTAGAAGAATTAAAAACAATCTGTTATTGTGGACGTAAAGCCAATTTCGTTTTACGTTTAAATGAACAAGGTCAAGTCATTAAGGAAGGGGAACAAATCCAAATTGGTGGAAATGACTCTTATCTTTCGGTTTGCCGCTATCATTACAAAGAAAAGTGCGGTCAGCTTTAACCTCGTTTTTTCAATTTTATACTCGGAGAACAATTTTATGCTAAAAAACAAAACATTCGGCAGTGCCTTAATCATTGCCGGCACGACCATCGGGGCGGGAATGCTCGCGATGCCATTAACCTCTGCCGGTATTGGTTTTGGTTACACCGTTTTCTTATTAGTCGGCTTATGGGCGCTTTTGGTTTACAGCGGTTTACTTTTTGTTGAAGTCTATCAAACGGCCGATCGATTAAATGATGGCGTGGCGACTCTCGCTGAAAAATACTTCGGCATCACTGGACGTGTCTTAGCCACCTTTAGTTTGCTCATTTTACTTTATGCTCTTTCTGCGGCCTACATCACCGGGGGCGGTTCATTATTATCGGGTTTACCAACCGCTTTTGGCTTTGAAAGTCTTTCCTCCGAACTTTCAATCATTTTATTTACCGTCGTACTCGGTGCCTTTGTGGTTGTGGGTACAAAAGGCGTTGATGGCGCCACTCGTATTCTGTTTATCGGCAAATTAATCGCCTTTGCTTTTGTTTTATTTATGATGTTACCAAAAGTGTCTGTCGATAACCTAATGGCCTTACCTTTAAATTATGCTTTCGTGATCTCTGCGGCGCCAATTTTCTTTACCTCCTTTGGCTTCCACATCATCATGGGCAGCGTAAACAGCTATTTAGATGGTAGTGTTACTCAATTCCGTAAAGCGATTTTAATTGGTACAGCGATTCCACTTGTAGCTTATTTAGTGTGGCAATTAGCGACTCACGGTGTATTAAGCCAAAATGAATTCGTGCAAGTACTCCAAGCGGATCCAACCCTTAACGGCTTAGTTAATGCAACACGTCAAATCACGAACTCCCACATCATGGGCGAAATCGTTCGTGTGTTCTCAGCACTTGCATTAATCACCTCTTTCCTTGGTGTCATGCTCGGGGTATTTGAAGGTTTAGGCGATTTATTTAAACGTTACAAATTGCCACACAATCGCTTGACACTGACGGTTGCAGCCTTCACACCACCACTTGCGTTTGCCTTGTATTATCCTGAAGGCTTTATCGCAGCATTAAGCTATGCAGGTTTACTCTGTGCGTTCTACTGCTTAATTTTGCCTATCGGACTAGCATGGAAAACACGTCAAGCAAATCCGAATCTGCCTTATCGCGTAATCGGTGGAAACGTAACCTTAGTGATAGCCTTAGTAATTGGCGTAATCATTATGATCGTGCCATTCTTAATTCAATCAGGCTATTTACCTGCAGTAGCAGGCTAAAGTGCTGTAGATTTTCAAGGCATTTTTCTCATAAAAGTAGGGCTTAAACGCCCTATTTTTTTATTTTCAAAAAATTTTCATTTTTTTTACCTCTCTTAATCTTTCCTTAAGATTCTCTTGTTTAAATATACTCATCGAAAGGCAAACAATCCAATCGATAAATAAATCTGAAAAATGTTAATCACTTAAGAAAAGATTAAGATTTGAATGATTTAATACATCTGAAAGCAAAACTTTCAACTTACTTTATGATTATCTTATTTAGGAGAACAAACTATGAAAAAATTACTTACTGTTGCAGCTATCGCATTATCTTCTGTTGCCGTATATAACACCGCAATAGCACAAGGATTTAATGATGGTCACAAGCACAACACCCAACAAGGTTTTGTCGATGAAAGTGTCATTGTAAAAACCGTTGCTGATGCATTAAATGCCAATGATGACACTCCAGTTCGTTTAGACGGACAAATTGTAAAACAAATTGGTAAAAAGGATTTCTTATTTAAAGACGCAAGTGGAAAAGAAATCCAAATTGAAGTCAGCAAAAAAGCATGGAATGGTGAAACGATAGCACCTCAAGATAACATTCAAATTATCGGTAAAGTCGATAAAGAATGGAATAAAACAGAAGTGGATGTGAAACAAATCATCAAAAAATAACTAACAAAATGACCGCACTTTTCTTAAGTGCGGTTAAAAATCCCAAAGGAGAAGAGAATGGAAAACGTACAAACAATGTCAGATCTTATGCAGCAAATTCAACAACGAATTGATTCAATAAAAGCCTCTGCCATGCAGCAACAAACAGAAATGAAACAGTCATTAAATGAATGTATTGAGCAAAGTGAAGCCATTCAAAATCAATTAGTTCAGAGCCAACAGCAATTAACATCACAATTGGAATACGGCACTGCAGTATTAATTGAACTGGAACAAGGGTTACAGCTAGATTTCAGTACAGAAATCGCCGAATTTGAACAGTTGTGTCAAAATGAAACCGCCGATACGGCAGAATTAACACAACGATTAGAACAGAATGTACAGGAAAAAATCACGTTCCAATTAAACGAATTAAAAGCCAAAACAGGTATAGCCTTACAAGAGATTGGTCAGGTGACACTTCATATCAAGCAGCTATTTGGGGCAGAAAAAAGTGCTAAAGTGAAAGGGTTGGCAAAATTAAAACAACGTTTATATAAACGCTTTGGTAAACAGATTATTGCTTCAAAAGAATGCTTGGCAAAACAACTGGAACGCGGAGCCAGTAAATTAAGAGCTTAAAATGTCTGCTATCGTTTATTAAGAAGAAAAGTTAAACCGCACTTAATCTTGAGATGAGATGAAGTGCGGTCATTTTTTTAGTTTTTTTCGATTGAGACGGTTAAATCTGAGCCAAAAATTCTTCTTCCGTTAGAACGGTAACACCTAATTCTTGTGCTTTTGTGAGCTTAGAACCCGCCGCATCACCGGCAATCACAAAATCTGTTTTTGCTGAAACCGAGCCGCTCACTTTCGCGCCCATGTCTTGTAATAAGGCTTTAGCTTCATTACGTCCCATTTGAGTTAAGGTTCCGGTTAACACCACCGTTTTGCCTTTAAAGCGGTTTTCTGTCACTTCTTTGGTTTCCACGGTTTCCCAATGTACGCCTTGAGCGATCAAATCATTCACCACAGACACGTTATGTGGCTCGTGCCAAAACGCTAAAATACGATTTGCCACCACTTCGCCAACATCAGGTACTTGCTGTAAAGCGTCTAAATCTGCATTTTGCAACGCTTCTAAGGTTTTGAAATGATTTGCTAAATTCAATGCTGTCGCCTCACCCACTTCACGGATTCCTAAAGCAAAAATAAAACGTGCTAACGTCGTATTTTTCGCTTTTTCAAGGCTCGCTAACGCATTTTCAGCTGATTTTGCGCCCATCCTTTCCAAACGAGTCAGTGTGGTTAAATCTAACTTGAATAAATCGGCTGGCGTATGAATTAATTCACGATCCACCAACTGCTCGATTAATTTCCCCCCTACGCCATCAATATCCATGGCCTTGCGAGAAACGAAATGTTTAAGCGCTTCTTTACGCTGTGCTGCACAGAACAAACCGCCCGTACAACGCGCTACGGCTTCGCCTTCAATACGAACAATGGCCGAATCACATACAGGACAAGTTTCAGGGAAAATGATCGGTCTCGCATCTGCTGGGCGACGGTCGTGCAATACACCAATAATTTGTGGGATCACATCCCCCGCACGACGAATAACCACCGTATCGCCAATCGCAATATCTAAGCGTTCAATTTCATCGCCGTTATGTAATGTGGCGTTACTTACCGTTACCCCTGCCACAAATACCGGTTCCAATTTAGCCACTGGGGTAATCGCCCCTGTTCTGCCCACTTGGAATTCCACATCATTTAAGCGAGTTAATTCTTCTTGTGCAGGGAATTTATAAGCAATCGCCCAACGTGGCGCTTTGGAAATAAAACCTAATTTCTCTTGTAACGCAATATCATTGATTTTCAGCACGGTGCCATCAATATCGTAGCCAAGAGCACTACGTTTATTTTGAATATCACGATAAAAATCCAACACTTCATCTGTGCCGTTACATAAACGGATTTCTGGGTTTACCGGAATCCCAATAGACTTCAACCATTGCAAACGATCATAATGCGTATTCGGCAAATCTACCCCTTCAGCAATACCAATACCATAAGCATTCAATACCAATGGACGTTTACTCGTAATTTTAGGATCAAGCTGGCGCAACGATCCCGCTGCTGCATTACGTGGGTTAGCAAAAGTTTTCTCACCTTTCTCTAGAGCCTGTTGATTTAAACGCTCAAAGCCTTCATGTGGCATAAACACTTCACCACGCACTTCTAAACGTGCAGGTGGATTGTCCATTAAAAGTTGCAAGGGAATATTTCGAATTGTACGGATATTCGCGGTAATATCTTCCCCTGTTGTCCCATCACCACGAGTTGCAGCTTGAGTCAGTACGCCATTCACATACAAAATACTCACCGCTAAACCATCTAATTTCGGCTCACAGCAGAAAGTGAGGGGGTCAGGCAAACGAATAAGACGATCTTCAATACGTTTTACGAATGCATAAAATTCCTCGTCTGAGAAAGCATTATCCAAAGAGAGCATCGGAATTTCATGACGAATCTGGGCAAAACCTGAAAGCGGTTTTGCGCCCACACGTTGAGTAGGTGAATCTGCCGTAATGAGTTCCGGATGGGCGGCTTCTAAGGCTTTAAGTTGATGAAATAAACGGTCATATTCCGCATCAGGAATGGTTGGGTTATCCAATACATGATATTCATATTCATAACGACGAAGATCCTGACGTAATGTATCAATTTGTTGCTGAAGGCTCATAATGTTCTCTAACGGTTTACTCATTGAATTAAAATGGGCGAACCATCGGCTCGCCCAAAGTGCGGTTATTTTTTCGTGCGTTTTATGCGATGCGAGATAAGTAATCCTGCTCAGCCACATCATCAAAAATCTCTTGCTGATCAGTCAGCACCACACCACCTAAATCTTCCGCGATGGTTTTCGCTGCACGAATCATCATACGTAAGTTCGCCAAATTATTACCTGGTGATGGCAACTGCATAAAGAGCACCACACCCATGGTTGAAAACTCGGCCATATTGTAATAATCAAACGTACCGGGTTGTTCAATGTTCGCCACACTAAATAACACTGGGCTTGCCACACTTAAATCAAAGTGGCGGTGATACATTTGACGCTCGCCAAAAATAAAACCGAGGTTTTCTAAAGATTGAGATAATTGTGGACCATAGAATTCACGATTTTGATTTGAAATCACATAAAGTTGAACAAAGCCAGTGGTTTGTTTTGGTTTTTCCACTTCTACTGGTTCGTGATAGTTAAAATGCACGTTCTCATGAGTAGGTTCTTGAGTTGGATTTAATGACATCTCGGCTAATTGCTCACGCAATTCTGGCGAAGAAGAATTCACACCGTCAAAATCATTGCTTTGTGCTTCTAATTCTTCAATTGTCATTTCTGCTACACGCGGTTTTGGTTGTACATTCGTTTCAGGATAAACCACGGGTTCAGGTTGTGGAGCTGGCGCTGGAGCAGGTTGCGTAGTATTCATCTCATAAACCGGCTGATTTGGTAAAGAGATTTTAATATCATCCACGCTTTTTTCTATTTGACGCGCATCCACTTGAGCTCGTTGCTCATCAAAATTAAATTGCTGTTGGCTTGCTACCTGTGGTGCCACTTTAGGTTGAACATGTTGTTGTACTGGCTGCGCCGCTTGAGCACGATGTGTTAAACGAATATCCGCATTAGGATCAGCAGCTTGCGAAAAAGGATTGACCTCACCGTTTTTAGAAGTGCGGTTAAATGTATTCGCACTTTTAAAATATTTTGATTTCTCACGGCGATTTGACCATAATCCGTGTACCACTAAGGCAATTAAAGCAATTACCCCTAAAATAATCAAAATGGTATTTAAGTCCATTCTTGTTGCTCCTTAACGCAATGATTTTTGCTAATCCTATCACATTTCCACAGGTGAAAAAATAGGAAAGCAAACAAGAGATTAAAAGGGATGAGATGGAATCTTTCTCAAAAAATATTGTCTTTCTGTGACGTTTTGTATTTTTACTTTTCAATTTAAAGGAACAATGATGATCGATCAAAATGAAATAAAATCTGCTTTCAATCATTTCGTAATGGGTTGGCATTTTATTACGCAAAAAGGTCTCCGCCGTTTTGTGATTATGCCGATTTTACTTAACATCGTTCTGCTTACAGGCTTATTCTGGCTATTTGTCTCACAAATCTCCACGATGATTGACTGGGTAATGAGCTTTATTCCTGATTGGTTAAGCTTTTTAAGTGTGATTTTGCTTGTACTGTCTATCGGCTCGATTCTCTTATTTTTCTATTTTGCCTTTACAACGCTTTCAGGCTTTATTGCCGCACCGTTTAATGGATTATTAGCAGAAAAAGTCGAAAAAATGCTGACCGGTGAAGCCGTTAATGATGATGGTTTTGCCGAAATTATGAAAGATGTGCCACGTATGCTAAATCGTGAATGGCAAAAACTATGGTACAGCTTACCGAAATTTGTGGGCTTGTTCTTATTGAGTTTTATCCCAGTTATTGGGCAAACCATTATTCCAGTACTAACATTCCTATTTACCTGTTGGATGATGGCGATTCAGTACTGTGACTACCCGTTTGATAACCATAAAATTTCTTTTGGCATTATGAAAAATGCGTTAGGCGAAAGACGTTCTCAAAGCCTGACATTCGGAGCATTAATTACCCTTTGTACCGCATTGCCAATCGTGAATTTAGTGATTATTCCTGTGGCGGTCTGTGGTGCAACCGTAATGTGGGTGGAAAATTATCGCTCACAATTAAAATTTGATATGAATTTTGACCGCACTTCAGGTTCAACACAAATTGTGACACGTTCTACAAGTACGGAAATTAAGCCTTCAGGAAATAACATCGTGAATAAATAGCATTTAGTTATAAAATATAGCTATTAACTATTTTTTTTATATAAAAGCCGGTGTTATAACTACTGCATCAACTCATTCCAAAATATAAAAGGACAGTAAAATGACAATTTATGCAGATAACTCATACTCAATCGGTAATACTCCATTAGTTCGTTTAAAACACTTCGGACACAATGGTAACGTTGTCGTAAAAATTGAAGGTCGCAACCCAAGCTTTAGCGTGAAATGCCGTATTGGTGCCAATATGATTTGGCAAGCAGAAAAAG
>OMGY01002103.1_pt1 | contig 15795 bp, 9 predicted proteins | sample 1674461 | NCBI WGS metagenome assembly OMGY01 (sample SAMN05578579, study PRJEB25193) | human gut metagenome | biome: Human Microbiome; feature: human-associated habitat; material: feces | host: Homo sapiens | place: USA:Birmingham
AATCCTTCACTATGAGGACAAGTATATACCTATGGAGCGTAAGGATACCAGAAAGACAGTTCCGATGAAGAAGGTTGCTGTCTCACAGTTTCATGATTATTATGAAGCACAGATAAATATGCATTTGATCTGTCTGCGTTACTTTTTCGAATTTACGGACACGCAGGGAGAAAAGGTATATTATGGAAATTATGAGTTTGATAAGGAATGCATTACAAACAGGGACAGAATGTTTGACTGTCCGCAGAACCTCCGGGAGGAAGAGATGTTTGAGGTGCCGGAGTGGGCAGCAAACAAGGTCGTGTATCAGATTTTCCCATCCCGTTTTGCAGCTACGGAGCCGGTAGACAAAGAACTGTGGTATAAAGCACCGATTACGCCTATGGATGATCTGCATGGAAATCTCAGGGGAATCATCGAACATATGGATGATATTCAGAATCTGGGAATCGATGTGCTGTATATGACACCTATCTTTCAATCAAATTCGTGCCATAAGTATGATACCACGGATTACTACCAGATAGACCCGTCCTTTGGAACAACAGAGGATCTCAAAGAGCTGGTACAAAAAGCGCATGAGCGTGGTATGAAGGTAGTCCTGGATGCGGTATACAATCATACGGGAAGAGAATTTTTTGCGTTTGCGGATATCCTGGAAAATGGTGAAAAATCCAAATACCGGGACTGGTATTTTATTGATGGATTCCCACTTAAAAGCGAATGGGGAGAGATCCCAAACTTCAAATGTTTTGGTTATTATGGCGGAATGCCAAAGTTAAACCTGAAAAATCCTGAAGTTGAAAAATACATTACGGATGTTGCATGCTACTGGATTAAGGAATGCGATATTGACGGATGGAGACTGGATGTAGGAGACGAAATCAGCCATTTCTTCTGGAAGAATTTCAGAAAGGCAGTAAAGGCTGTGAAGAAAGATATGCTGATCATTGGGGAAATCTGGCATTATGCAGGAGATTTCCTTGAGGGGGATGAATGGGATACAGTCATGAATTATCCATTTTACCTGAACCTGATCGATCTGCTTGCAGACGAAAAGATTACGGTCAGCCAGTTCGTACAAAATCTTGGATATTTGAAGGGACGCTTACACAAAAACTGCTATCCCCTTATGTGGAATCTGATTGACAGCCATGATACCGCAAGATTTTTACATCTGTGTAACGACAATAAGAAAAAGCAGCATCTGGCAGCCGCTTTTCAGTTGTTACTGCCGGGAATGCCGATGATTTATTATGGAGATGAGTATGCGATGCCGGGAGCAAACGATCCGGACTGCAGACGGGGCATGTACTGGGATGAAGAATACCAGGACAAAGAGATGTATGAATGGTACAAGCGGCTGATTCAGGTCCGGAAAAGCCATGCATGTATTGTAGAAGGCGAACTGGCTGGGAGCGTCACAGAAGATGAGGAAGGGACAATTGTCCTGATCAGAAAAAATGGCGAAGAGACCATTGCCATGATTTTCAACTGCAGCAGCAGTGCAAAAAAATTTAATGAGTACACGCAGAAGTACAATCTGCTTACCGAAAACACCTTTGATGGAAATGTAGAGGGGTTTGATGCTGCGGTAATCGTGCTTTAAGAAGCCTTACGGCAGATGGTTTCCCGGGAGTTTGTCTGTGGGAAGAAGAGGGAAAGCACCAGTATTTCTGGTAATGTAAAGTACGGAGGATGATATGACGAATGTAAAAAAGAAGGATGGAAAACGGTTTGGGGCAATCGTACTTAGCCTGATATTATTGCTTTCCCTAGTGTTTCCATATCCTGTGATGGCAGACCAGACAGCGGCAGACCAGACAACGGCAGCTTCCGTTTATGCCATTCACAAGACAGGTGATGATAAGGAAAATTTTGTGATTGTTATCATGGGTGAGGGCTATACCCGGGAACAACAGGAACAATTTTTGAAGGATGCAACGGCAAAAGCACAGGGGCTGCTAAAGTGGTCTCCTTATAAAGAGTATTCCGACAGGATCAATATTTATGCAGTACAGACGGTATCCAATGAAAATGGTGTGGGCGTGATGTATGGGGAGTCGAACCCGGACACATATTTTCATGTGCAGGCATTCGGGAAATCCTGCTATTTTGCAAAGGACGGGGAAGATAAAGCCAGGGCACTGAGGGCAGAGCTGGAGAGCAGATATCTGGATACCGGCGCAGCCGTTGGAACCATCCATATCATTTGTAATACGACTGCGAATATTGGTTCTTCTTCTAATGCACTCTTTTCTTTTTCGGCAAATTCAGATGAGAATGAGCAGGGGGATGTCATGACCCATGAAATTTCCCACAGCATCGGAAGATTAGGCGATGAATATGATAAAAAGATGCAGGGAGAAAATATTTCCGACACATCGGATCCGGATAAGATTAAATGGCATAAGATGCTTGGGTTCCGTGGAATCGGAATAACGGCAGCAGGAACAGAAACGGTATTTGCACCGAGCCGCGTCTGCATGATGCGGGATCTTGGGAATCCTTTCTGTGAAGTGTGCAAAATGGAACTGGCGCGGAGATTAAATAACCGTGATTATGTCAGCAGGCAGGCATCTGTTTATGTGTGCGATCCTGAAATTACAATTCCGCATAGCAGGACAGGAACACTTGACAGGGATAGTGACCAATACCGGGTCGATGAGACAAATATCACAAAAGCAAATGGAAAGGATCTGGAATTCCGTACAGTCGTACAAAATATGGTGGATGCCAAACAGCATTTGAAGATTACTTTCCGCATTATTGGAGCAGACCATACAGTCAAATATGAAAAAGAAGAAACATATACCGTTCCACCACACAGTAACTGGTATGATCCGGATGCTGCCAGAGAGTCCCTTTCTGTTACACTTCCTGCGGTAACTGGTCTGGTTTCCGGGGACAGACTGGAAGGAAAGATCATAGATGAGGACACTGGGAAAATTCTGGCTGACAATCAGACGGCAGGACAGGCGTGGAGTACCGTAACGATTCGTTATATGCTGCAAAACGAAGACGGAACCGAAACAACAGTGCCTGATACGGTACCCGCGACAGTCTATGTACCAAAGAATTCTGCGTATACGTTAAGAAGTCCGGATTTATATGGATATACATGTGCAGGAAACAGTGCAAATCAGGGAGAAATAAACATCACAGAGGATCGCCAGGAGATCACTTATTATTACCGGAAAAACAGTGAGATGCCGGAAATACAAACCGTACCTGTCCGCGTAACTTATGATGGAAAACCCCATACATTTGATATCAAACAGGAAGATGGTGTACAAATCAGTTACAGTTTGACAGAAAACGGATCGTATACACAAACGGAGATGCCGTTTTACACAGAAGCAGGCCGGTATAAGATTTATTTTAAAGCGGAAAAGGCATCTTTTATTCCAACATACGGGGAGGCTGTCCTGGAAATCGAAAAGGCTTCCACCAGCATGCAGCTGACTGCAAAAAACGATACGGTCAAAGGTGCGGGGACAGTAGAATTACAGCTTTGCAGACAGGGGATTCCGGAAGATGCCGGGATAAAAGTAACCTGTGATGTTTCCGGGATCACATTAGAAGAAAAGGGAACGGATCACTGGATGGCAACGCTTCCGAATGAAACGAAAACATATACGTTCACCGCATGTTATAATGGGAATGGCAACTATACAGGAAGTAAGGCAGATTGTCAGGTCCGTGTAACGGCGGATCATTCCCAGACCGGGGGCGGTTCTGGTGGAAGTTCCGGAGGCAGTTCAAGTGGAGGTTCCGGCGGAATATCCGGAGGCGGTTCAAGTGGAGGTTCTGGCGGAAGTTCTGGTGGAAGTTCCGGAGGCAGCTCCGGTGGAGGTTCCGGAGAAAATGCCGGTGGAAGCACGGACGGATCATCTGGCAATGTTTCACCGGATTCCGGCACATTACCGGCACCGGATCATGCAAAAGAAGAACCGGGGAATGTGACACCGCCACCCGCAGCAGATACGTCCGTTTCTGTTAAGGATATTAATGTCAAAGCAAAATCTGCAGTTAAAAATAATACGGTCAAAGTGAAGAATATTGCAGCAGTTTTGAAAAAAGAAATTACAAAGGCAGAAAAAGAACAGGGTGGCAGGATAAAAGACCTGTCTGTTGAAATAACTTTTGATACAGGAAAAGCTAAAAACTGGAAGAATCTGCATCTTGAAATGGACGGGCAGGCGGTAAATTTACTTGTCAAAAAGAATGTAAAAGAATTGAAGGTCAATGGTGGCAATGTAAATCTTACCTTTGATTCGAAGGCATTAAAAGAATTAAAGAAAGAAATGAATACAGCTGCGGTTATCAAAATAAAACAGGCTGACAAGAAAAATCTTTCTGCCAGGGCAGGGAAAATTATTGGAAAACGTCCGGTTTATGATTTTTCCGTCACAGGAATCAAGAAAAAGCAGTCGTCTGTCCTGAAAAAGGGACGGATCAGGGTCGCTGTTTCCTATAATGCTTCGAAAAAGGAAAAAGACAAAAAGATTTTTGCATATAAAATTGATAAATACGGTGCAGCAGTTAAGATACCGGGATCTTATTATGATTCCGATACAAAGACCGTTAACTTTGTAAGCCGTGGGTTTTTCACAGTTGCAGTAGGCTGTGAAAAATGATGAAACATAAAAAATCATCGTTCACGTTAAAAAAACTGTAATTCATGTCGAAAAAGACAAAAACCGGTTTTAATTTGGTATAATAATAGAACTCATTTTAGTAAAAATAAGTTTATACCGTGAATGATGGAGGGGATAACAATCATCGTTTTAGAAGAAATATTAATGGCAAACGGATTGACCGTGTTAATGATGTGGTTCCTTTTGTTTTGCAGACGAAAGAACAGAGAGAGCCTTCATGTGGGAGATAAAATATATGATGGAATAGCAATCGTAAATTTAGTGGGTGCATTGTCTGAAACCATTGCTTTTCTCGTAGATGGAAAACAGTTTACTGGCAGCCGGCAGATTAATTATATCTCTAACAGCATATGCTTTATAGGGACAGTCAGTATGGGTATGCTTTGGTGTATGTACGTGGAATTGCGTATCTATCGAAATTATAAAAGAATGGTTCAAAAAGCAGGAGTGGAGATATTTCCCTGGCTGGTAGAAGTAATTATGGTTTTATGTAATCTGTTTGGAACAGGGATTATGTTTAAAATATCCGGGGAGAATGTATACCAGAGAACTGCCGGTGCGCTGGTGGGATATATTTCGCTTGTCATATATTTTGCTTACAGTATCTATCTGGTGTATCATTCCAAAAAACAAGGGGTTAACCTGAATTTTTTCCCGGTGATCTATTTCGTTGGACCTTGTTTTGCAGGTGTAGTTATCCAGTTCCTTTTTTATGGAATTACATCATCATGGGTGCTGGTTGCGGTCGCATTGATATTTGTGCAGATGCAGTCATACGCAGAGAGTTTGTATATGGATGAGCTTTCCGGATTATACAACCGGAGATATTTTAATGCGGTGCTTGCGGAAAAGAAAATTGCAAGCCAGAAATCCTTATATGGAATCATGATGGATGTAAACGATTTCAAGTGTATTAATGACAATTTAGGTCATAGTACGGGTGATAAGGCTATTTGTACGTTGGGAAATATACTCATCAGATCCATACCGGATGCTGGTATGGCAATCCGGTATGCGGGAGATGAGTTTATTGTGCTGCTGTCAGGTGTTGATACGGAGCGTGTCTTAGCGACAATGGAGGAGATTAACCATAATCTGTCCCGGTTTAATGAATCCGGGATAGAACCGTTTCGTTTAAGTGTTTCCATGGGATACACGGAATTTGGGACAGAAGATGATGCGGAAACTTTTTTAATGCATATGGATGAGAAAATGTATGAGGAAAAACGGAGATATCATATGCAAAAGAATTCAGCCGGTCTGGAAAATAAAGTATAGCATTACGCTCCTGTCATTTGCCGGATAACTGTTGCAATGGCATCGGAAAAGAAAATATTATAATATTCAAACGAGTAGCAGACTGGTGGAAATCCGGTTTTGTTGCTCGTTTTTATATTTATGGTTACAGGCAGGGATGCTCCAGATTTCAAGACAGTAAATAACCGTGTTATGGTAAAAAATAATGGTTTTTCTCAAAAATATACAATTTAGACTTGAAAAATATAAAAATATATGCTAATTTATACAAAAAGAAATTTCGTAAAATTTCGTAATGAAGGGAGAAAAGCAAATGACAAGAAAACGTATAAGCGCATTGGGGATGGCAATGCTTATGCTTATCATGACAATCAGTACGGTAATACTGGATACAGTACCGGTCAAAGCGGATGGAGGACCTGTGATAGAATTTCATTATCACAGGGCAGATGGTGATTATGATCCATGGTCTGTATGGATGTGGGCCGAGGGACAGGAAGGAAATGACTATCCTTTAGAGGCTAAGGATGGTGATGCAGTTGCCAGAATTGAAATTTCAGCCGGTGTGACTTCCGTAGGATTTGTTGTAAGAACACAGGATTGGGCGAAGGATTATGAAGAGGATCAGTTCATTGATATATCAGAAATGGTATCAGGAACCGTGATTGTTAAAGTCGAATCAGGTGTTGAGGGGTATACAAAGGAATACGGCGATGATGCAGTAAGGGGAATAAAGCTTAATACTGCAAAGTACAATGGGGATAAGACGATCACAGCCACGATGACTGGTGATATTGAAGGAGAACTTAAAAATGCCTTTAAGGTAGAAGGTAAAGATGGGGAAATTCAGGTAGCAGATGTAAAAGCGGGAGATGATTCTACCTATACACTTACTCTGAAAGAGGAACTTGACAGTTCAAAGAGTTACCAGATTACATATGATGGTACCGTAAGTGATATCAGAATGCCAATCATATATTCAACAAAAGAATTTGAAGATGAGTATACATATGATGGTGATGATCTTGGTGCTACATGGAGTAAGGACAGCACAACATTTAGGGTGTGGGCACCTACTTCTGAGAAAGTTATGCTTAATTTATACGAGACAGGAGATCCGGACGATAAAGAGCCGAAAGAAAGCATTGAGATGAATGCCGATAAGAATGGAACATGGGTTGCAAAAGTGGATGGGGACTTAAATGGAACCTACTACACATACAGTTCAACAATCGACGGTTCAACAAAAGAAGCCTGTGATCCATATGCCAGAACGACTGGTGTAAATGGACAGCGTGCCATGGTAATCAATCTTGAAGAGACAAATCCTGACGGATGGGATAAGGATACCAATCCACATGCAGGAGAGAGCATTAATGATGCGATCATCTACGAATTACAGATGCGTGATTTATCAGCAGACGAAAGTTCCGGCATAAAAAATGTTGGTAAATTCCTTGAAATGACAGAGACAGGAACAAAGACCAAAGATGGTATTTCAACTGGAATCGATCATATTAAGGAACTTGGTGTTACTCACGTGCATTTACTTCCAATCTATGATTTTGGTTCCGTAGATGAAGGAAACGATCAGTCGAATTCATATAACTGGGGATATGATCCGGTTAACTACAATGTACCGGAGGGTTCCTATTCTACAGATCCACACAATGGGGATGTGCGTGTAAAAGAGGCAAAACAGATGATTAAGTCTATGCATGATAACGGACTTAGCGTTGTAATGGATGTGGTATACAATCATGTTATGAGTGCAGATGATTTCTGTATCAATAAACTTGTTCCGGGTTATTTTTCCCGTATCAATGAAGACGGTTCGTATTCAAACGGCTCAGGATGTGGAAATGATACAGCATCCGAGAGAAACATGGTACGGAAATATATTGTGGATTCCGTATGCTACTGGGCAGATGAATATCATATGGATGGTTTTAGATTTGACCTGGTTGGACTTTTAGATACCGATACAATTAATGAGATTGTAGAGGAAGTACACAAGACACATCCGGATGTCATTTTCTATGGGGAAGGATGGACAATGGAGACCGGTGTCACAAAAGATAATGTGACATTGGCTACACAGAGAAATTCCGCTTCTACTCCGGATTTCGCATTTTTCAACGACAATATTCGTGATGGATTAAAAGGAAGCGTATTTGATACTGCAACATTCGGATTCGTATCAGGAGCAACGAATGCAGAGAAGAAAATGGCAGATTCATTCATGGCAAACGAGTCATGGTGCAAAGAGCCAAGCCAGATTATCAACTATGCATCATGCCATGACAATAACACACTTTTTGACAGAATTGCAGGTTCTAAAACAACTTCGAGTGAAGAGGACATCATAAAGATGAATAATCTTGCAGCAGCATTTTATATGACTGCAGAAGGTGTGCCATTTTTGCAGGCAGGAGAGGAAATGCTTCGCACAAAGGTCAATGATGATGGAACATTTAATTCAAACTCATACAATGCAGGAGACGATGTAAACAGCATTAAGTGGGATACATTATCCGACAAGAAATACGCAGATGTATTTGAATACTATAAGGGACTTATTAAGTTCAGAAAGGCACATCCGGCACTTCGATTATCTACATCAGAGGATGTGAAAAAATATGTAAAATCCGTAGAAGGACTTGGGGATAATATTGTAGGAATTAATATAAAGGGCGGTCAGAAAGACGAAAGTGCAAAAGAGATGTATCTTCTTTTTAATGCAAACACTGACAAGGCAAAAGTTACAATTCCGGAAGGAAAATGGAAAGTCTGCATAAACGGACAGAAAGCTGGCGTTGAGACAATCGAGACAATCAAGGGTGGCGAGTATACAATGGATGGTATCAGTGCACTTGTACTTGTAAAACAGGATGGTGCGGTCATGACGATTGTTATTGTTCTGATTGCAGCAGCGGTAGTTGTTGCGGCAGGAGTTGTTATTGTTGTAATGAAAAAGAAAAAAGCAAATAAATAATGAAGTTTATAATTAGTGTCTGCTTACTCAGCAGGCACTAATTATTTTGTATGGAATATCTGTATGGCCCCATAAGTATGTGGCAAATGCGGAGCCGTGGCCTTTCTCGACGGGCAGGAAAAATTCCGGCAGGTTGCGCACGTATTACACAATTGCTTGAGATTGGCGTGTGTTGTTGTATCCAGATGCAGGATCAGCGTTGCTGTCTTAAGCGGCCGGAGCATCTGCCCCTCGGTAAGCTGGATGCCATCCGGGGCAAGCCGCCCATAAATCTGTGGGAGCAGGTCAAGGGAATAGGTATCTCCCAGAAAAGATAATTCTGCAAGATACAGGCGGCTCTGACGTTCTACCACATGTGCAAACTCTTCATAAGCCTTTGACAAAAGCATCAGGCTGATGCAGTCCACAATGTAAGCCTCCTGGATCTGTTCATGGTTCAGATATAATTCCGACAGTTCATCCACTCCGTTTCCAAGCGTCACAAACCCATAGGCATAGTGAGGCAGAGAAACCCCGTCTAAATCCTGATCCAGAGAGTAATACGCATAGGATTCAACCAGGGGAAGAAGTGCCGTATAAATTGCCTGAATATGAGGCAGGTCATCCGGAGGGAAATGGAAACGGCTGCAAAATTCGTTCCAGTCACCGGAGGATAATCCGGGAGTAAGTTTACATTTCATGGGATGCATCCTCCTTATCGGAAGCTGCCATAACGGCTGCAATTTCCTGAAAGCGGCCCGTGACCTTATCATAGTTCTTTCGGTGATGGGGAAAGCCACAGTTTATGCAGGATTTGATACCATTTTTTAAATATTCACAGTTTCCACCACAGGATTTCCCGAGTGTATAGAGGGGACAATAACAAAACAGACAGTTAAAGTCCTCCTCCGGAATTCCTTTATGGCATGGAAAATATTCACATTTTTTATTTTGAAAAAACTTATAATATTCGCTCAAAATGGTTTCCTCCAATCAAAGCACAATCATAGCATAATTATATCGGAACAACAAGCGGATCGCAAGAAATGCGAATGACATAAAAATTGCATTTCAGTGGGAAATGATACCTTTTGCCCCTTTTATCATTACATTATTTACATCTTTTTAAGAGCGAAGGTATAGTGGCTCAGGCAATTGAGGGTTTGAAGCAAAAAGTTGAAAATTAAATAAAAAATACTTGACTTAAAGTTAACTTTAAGTGGTATATTATGATAGATAAAATCGGAAGGAGAATTTATTATATGTATATCGAAAAGATTAACGGACCGGAAGATGTGAAGAAATTAAATATAGAAGAGATGACAGCTCTCGCAGAAGAAATGCGTCATGCATTATTAAAGAGGGCAAGTATTCACGGCGGGCATTTTGGCCCGAATTTTGGCATGGTAGAGGCAATCATTGCACTGCATTATGTTTTTGAGTCCCCAAAGGACAAAATGGTATTTGATGTTTCCCATCAGACCTATCCGCACAAGATGCTGACCGGTCGAAAAGATGCCTATTTATATGAAGAACATTACGACGACGTGACGGGATACAGCTGTCCGCAGGAAAGTGAACATGACCATTTTACGGTCGGACATACCTCTACATCCGTCAGTCTGGCATGCGGTCTGGCAAAGGCAAGGGATCTTCGTGGGGAAAGTGCAAATGTGATCGCAATTATCGGAGACGGTTCTTTAAGCGGAGGAGAAGCCTTAGAAGGAATGGATTTTGCAGCAGAATTAGACAGCAACATGATCATTGTAGTAAATGACAATGATATGTCAATTGCAGAAAACCATGGAGGACTTTATTCAAATCTGAAATTACTCCGCGAGACAAACGGACAGGCAGAGTGCAATTTATTTAAAGCCATGGGACTAGATTATGTCTATGTGGATCATGGAAATGACTTAAGGGAGCTGATCGGGGCTTTCAAACAGGTAAAAGACAGTAAGAAACCGGTTGTTGTCCACATTAATACATTAAAGGGAAAAGGTTATAAACCGGCAGAAGAGCATAAGGAAGAATGGCACTGGCATCTTCCGTTTGATATTGAGACTGGAAAATCCCATTTTCCGGAAGTGGAAGATTATTCTTCGGTGACCTGTGAATATCTGATCGAAAAGATGAAACAGGATCCGACAGTTGTTGCAATTACATCCGGAACCCCGACGATTCTCGGATTTACGCAGGAGAAAAGGAAACAGGCCGGCCGGCAGTTTGTAGATGTGGGAATCGCGGAGGAGACAGCGGTAGCACTTGCTTCCGGAATTGCCAAAGGTGGCGGAAAGCCGGTATACGGTGTGTATTCCAGCTTTATCCAGAGGACGTATGACCAGATTTCACAGGATCTGTGTATTGACGGGAATCCGGCAACGATTGTTGTGTATACGGGATCGGTATTTGGCATGACGGATGTTACCCATCTGGGACTGCAGGATATTCCGATGCTTTCCAATATCCCGGGACTGGTTTATCTGGCACCGACAACAAAGGAAGAATATCTGTCAATGCTTGACTGGAGTGTGGAGCAGAAGGAAATGCCGGTTGCGATCAAACTTCCGGGTGGAGACATGGTTTCGGATGGCAGAGAAGTCACAAAAGACTGGAGCCAGCTCAACACCTATGAGGTAACGGAAAAGGGAAGCAAAATTGCACTGATCGGACTCGGAACATTTTATTCCCTGGCACTGCAGACCGCAGAAATGCTGGAGAAAAAAGGTATTCATGCAACGGTAATCAACCCGTATTATATTACCGGACTGGATAAGGGACTGCTGGAGAAGCTGAAGGCAGACCATGACACGGTAGTTACACTGGAAGATGGCATCCTGAATGGTGGTTTCGGAGAAAAAATCGCAAGATTTTATGGAAGCAGTGATATGAAAGTCTATAATTACGGATTGAAAAAAGAATTCCTTGACCGGTATGATGTAAATGAGGTATTAAAAGAGAATCATCTGACAGCAGAGCAGATTGTAAATGACGTATTATAGAAGGCAGAAATAAACAACAAACCTTGTGAGAATCGACACAATATGGTAAAATATAACATACTAGAGCTTATTTTGCATAGTGGTTAGAATAGCGGGCTCATGGAAGGAGCGGTATCATATGAAGAATAAAGATTCGAAAGCAAGGATGCAGATGATTTTCGGGATACTTTTGTTTGCGTTTATTTTTATGGCAGAGTTGTATGCCATGGTCAATTTCCCGAAAATGTTTATTGTTCTGGCTGTTTTGGCTGTAGCAGATCTGATTTGCCTTTATGTGGCAATAAACGGGATTATCTCAGTATATGAGACAAAATATACCCGGAGAGAAGAACAGTATGAGAGCATTTTCAAATCCGAAAAGGCATCGTATCTTATGCTGAAAAAATATTTTGAGGAAATATCCGTCAAGCTTGCATATATTGAAGAAGCTTCTAAGATTCCGACAGAGGAAATTGTTAATGCACAGAAGGGAATAGCGAAAGTAATTATCAAGCGGTCCCATGAGAATACCGATGCATTGATGAATTCATATGAACAGCTGATGGACCGGTTTGATACGTTCCAGAAAGGAATGGATGGGTTCGGTACAGTTGCGGGTGCTTATAAGGACGAGATTCTTTCAGCCTGTAAGGATGAAATTTCTTCGGTGCAGAAGGATGGAAAAGAACAGGAACATTCACAGGATAAAGAGATAGCCGCAAAGCTGCAGGAAATCATTATTGCAATGAAAGATATGGAACTGCGCCTGAATCAGACCATTATGAACAGTCAGAAAGTGGTTGTTTCCCAGCCGCAGGTTTCTGTACCTGTGGCAACACCTGTAGAGCTACAGCCGGCACCGCAGAATCATGTGGAAGAAACACCGGTAGAGCCGGAGATCTCACCAGAGCCGGAAGAAAGTATGGAGCCGGAACCGGAGATTTCGCCGGATCTGGAAGAAAACCCGGAACCGGAGATTTCGCCGGATCTGGAAGAAAACCCGGAACCGGAAATTTTGCCGGATCTGGAGGAGAGTCTGGAACCGGAGATTTCGCTGGAGCCGGAAGAAGATATGGAACCGGAGATTCTGCCGGATATACCGGAAGAAGAGAGTTTTGAGCCGGAGGAAGAGCCTCCAGTCATGGCAGCGGATGAGATTATCCCGCCGGACCCGGAAGAATCCATTGAGGAAGCAGAGGAACTGGTAGAACCGGACCCGATTCCGGAGGAAGCGATTGTTGATGAAGCGGATGATGAGAACCTGCCGGAGGAAGAACTTCCACCGATGCCGGATCTGTCAGATCCAAACCGTTCCATGAGCCCGGATGAGATAGCTGCGCTGTTTGCGAATATGGGCAACGATAACAATGCGGATAAAGTTGAGGAACCTGCCGAGGAAACTGTGGAACCGGAGGATATTCCGGAGCCGGTCGAAGAGCCGGAAGCCGTAAAAGAAGCACCGCTTCAGCCGGAAGAACCGGCTGATCCGAATAAGGCATTAAGCCCGGATGAGATAGCCGCGTTGTTTGCAAGTATGGGAACGTAAATCAAACGGATAAAATAACGGATAACGCCATTTGTTCCACGTAAAAACGTGTGACAGATGGCGTTTTGTCATAAAATGGAAAAATGTAGTTGCATTTCTTTTTCATTGTGTTATACTTAGGTCGTTGCAATTTAATAGTTTAAAGCAGAGTAGACACATGTGCGTTAAGTGCCGGATGAACAGGGAGTTGTCACCCGGACGAAAAGAGAATCTTGCGGTACATGAGTCGCATCCCGCTGCATCCGAAGATAATATTATCTCCAGTTGTAGTACGGTGAGGTCTGCAAAGGAGGTAATTTTTTTATGAAAAAATTCGTTACTTTGTTCACCGATTCTTTTCGTGAATTAAAAGCGGTAAGAACCATCACTACCATGGCAATGCTTGCCGCAGTTGCTGTGATTCTAGGATTTTTCTCCATTGAATATGGGCAGTTTATTCGGATTGGTTTTTCCAGTATTCCAAATGGTATCATTGATTATCTGTTTGGACCGGTGGTTGGAGGAATTTTCCATGGTGCGTTGGATATTATCAAGTATATGATGAAGCCAACCGGACCATTTTGTCCACAGCTGACGCTGGTTGTTATACTGGCCGGAATCCTGTATGGATGCTTTTTTTATAAGAAAAAGCTTACGATCTGGCGTGTGCTGGCAGCTAAATTTGTAGTTATGCTGGTCTGTAACGTGATTCTGACAACACTTTGTCTGAATGTGTTATATGGACAGGCATTTATGGTGCTTCTTCCGGCGCGTGCGCTGAAGAACCTGATTATGTGGCCAATTGATTCGGTGATCTTTTTCGCAATCACAAAGGCCTTAGAACAGATTGGACTCTTTCGCATGTTCCAGAAGCCTGTACTTGCAAATTCTGCAAATATGCAGGGGAATTAAAAAATTTAATAAGTTATAGAACAAAAGCCGTCCGCAGAAAGAAAACTGCGGACGGTTTTTTATAAATTTATTTACGGATCGGATGGGTGGCAATATTTTTTAAAATACGAACAGCGGTCTGCATACCTTCCACAGAGATGTGTTCATATGGGCCGTGGAAACCGTAACCGCCGGTACCGAGATTTGGACACGGCAATCCCATAAAGGACAGTCTTGCGCCGTCTGTACCGCCACGGATCGGACGGGAGAGCGGTGTCAGACCTTCGGAGGCAATTGCCTGTTTTGCCAGATCCACGATCTCCATTTTATCCTCAATGACAGAGAGCATATTCTCATACGAATGTTCGATGTCGAGCGTGACGGTTTCCGATCCATATTTCTGATTCATGGATTGTGCAAGGTCACGCAGATTCTGCAGACGTTTCTCAAATGTGGTTTTATCATGGTCACGAATGATAAAGGAAAGGGTGGCGGAAGCCACATCTCCGGACATATCGGTCAGATGATAGAATCCTTCCCGGCCGCTGGTGTGTGCCGGCGTTTCCGCTTCCGGAAGCCGGGAAACAATTTCACATCCCACCAGTGCCGCATTGACCATAATGTCTTTTGCTTCGCCCGGATGAACATTTACACCTTTAATATGAAAGATGGCACTTGCGGCATTAAAATTTTCGTAAGCCACTTCGCCTTCGTAATCACCGTCCACTGTGTATGCATAATCTGCCTGAAAGATAGCAAGATCAAACAGATCCGCACCTGCGCCGACTTCTTCGTCCGGCGTAAATCCGATCCAGAGTTCCCCGTGTGGTGTACCTTCTGCAATCAGTTCTTCCACGGCTGTCATGATTTCGGCAACACCTGCCTTGTCATCAGCGCCCAGAAGTGTGGTACCGTCTGTCGTGATCAGGGTTCTTCCTTTTAAAGAGGCAAGGGATGGAAAATCACTTACCTTTAAGACATCCTGACTTCCTTTTAATAAGATATCCCCGCCATCATAGTCGGGAATGATCTGTGGTTTGACATCTTTTCCGGGAAAATCCGGGGCGGTATCCATATGAGCGATAAAGCCGATGGATTTACAGTTTTCCATGCCCGGTGTGGCAGGAAGCTTGGCATATACATAGCAGTGATCGGTGAGAAGTATATTGGTAAGACCGAGAGTTTCCAGTTCCTGCTTTAAGGCTTTTGCAAGCGTGAACTCACGCTCACTGCTTGGAATGTCACTGCAGGATTCATCGGAGGTTGTCCAATAGCTGACATATTTTAGTAATCTTTCTTCTACTTTTTTCATGTTAAATTGTTCCTTTCAAATATGCTTTTAAAAAAATTTAAAAAAAATAAAAAAAGTGCTTGCTTTTTTAATACTCCTATTATATAATAATTCTTGTCTTAAGGAAAGACACAAAACAAACAACTTAAAAATGCGCGATTAGCTCAGCTGGCAGAGCACCTGACTCTTAATCAGGGTGTCCAGGGTTCGAACCC
>OMGY01002109.1_pt1 | contig 15751 bp, 10 predicted proteins | sample 1674461 | NCBI WGS metagenome assembly OMGY01 (sample SAMN05578579, study PRJEB25193) | human gut metagenome | biome: Human Microbiome; feature: human-associated habitat; material: feces | host: Homo sapiens | place: USA:Birmingham
CCGACACTCTTCCGCTATTGTCATAATTATACCGTGTACCTTTTTCTTTGTCAAGCACAATGCGCAAAGGACTGTCGGCAGATATTGTCAGATTTTGGTCAAACGGGTCGACGATGTTCGAGACGTCGTTGTCGCTGTAAATATAGACGGTTTTCTGTTCAAATTCGTCCGAAGCGGACAGACGCTCCTCCACCTTGACAAGGCGCTCGTATTTGTCGTACGTTTTGCGCACCTCGTTGCCGTTGGCGTGCTTTGTCACCACCACGTCCTTTTGCGGCGTGTGCTCGTAGGTTTTTTCGAGCAGCTTGCTTCCTCCGGCGTAAACCGAACTTACCTCGTTGTAGCTGTTGTAGTAAAATTGATAACTCACTCCGTCGTTGCTTGCACTTGCAAGACGTCCCGAATTGTATGAAAAACCGTTTTTGTTTTTCGTTCCGTCAACCGTGGAAGAAATTTCCGTGAGCTGAACGTTGTTTGCGGCGTAAACGCTTGATGTCGTCTGTCCGCGAGGGCTTGTCACCTCGGAAACATTGCCTGTGGAAAGAGTGTTGGAGTATTGCACCGTGACCGCGGGCGACAGGTCGTGCGTCGTGACGCTTTTCAAAAATCCGCCGTTCTGCTCGTAGACGTATTCCGTTTTGAAAAAGGTGTCGGGCGACCAATAATCATAGGTTTTTTCCGAAGTCAGGTTGCCTAGGTAGTCGTAAGAGTATTCCGTTATCATATCGTTGAAGCCTTTTTTTCTGACGGCAAGCATATCCTCGTCCAAATCCGTGTACTGCTCTATGAGATAGCTGTCGGAGCCGCCGTCATAATTTTCTATAACGTTCCTGACCGCCCTGGCGTATACGCCCGTTTCGGGAGAGTAAACCGTCTTGTCGATAATCGCTCTGCCGTTCTCGAAAGTGACTCTTGCAAACTCGACGCAGTTAAAGGTGTATTTTGTCGAGCCTGTAAAAAACTTTACGTTATGGGCGTTGTGTATGCAGTTTTTCAAGCCGTTGTACCACAGGTCAAACCCCGCCGTCGAGTCGTTGGCGTTCTTTTTGTTTACTTCAAAGTCCTCCGCAAGGAATTTTATGTTGTTAAGCTCCACGACGGCAGAGGAGGCGGTAGGAGTATACTCCACAGACATATTTCCCGTCAGGGACGACCATTTCTGTCCGCACACGTTGTCAATCACGTTTTTCCCCATGTTTGTGCAGTCGTATGTCTTTGGCTTCAAGGTTTTCGTCAGCTTGACGTTGTAAAAGCCTCCCGAGCTGAAAACGGCTTGTCTGACAAGCCTGAACCCCACCTGACCGACGTCGCCGAGTACGGTAAATGAAATTGCGCGATATTGAGGGCGGTTTTCTCCCGCGGTAAATTCGAGAGTTTTTATTACCCTTTCTGTCGTGCCCGCTTCCACAAGCTCGATTTTGTAAACTTCACCCGCGTTGGTTCCCGCAAGATTTGCCGTTGCCGAAAGCACATAGTGCTCGCCCGATTTGGTTTTCGGCAGCTCCGAAAGGGAATTTACGCTGTAAGCCGTCGTCTGAAACTCGTCCACCACCTTGCTGTTGTAAATTTCGCCTGCCGTCTCGAACATACCCGAAAGCATGGGCGTGCCCGTGTTGGTCTGCACAAAGTGCTCGAACTCGCTCTCCGACCTGAATTGTATGTTTCCGTATGAGTTGAAAGCGTCGTCGAGAGCTTCGTAAGTGCGGACGGTTTTGCCGTCGCCGTCAAACTCGTAGACGTATCTGATTTTGTCCGTCGCGTCCTCGTCGTCCGTGTATCGGTAAGTCACCGTCTTGGTGAGATAGCTTAAAGTATAGTCAAACAGGGTGTTGCTCACGGTCGAGCCTTTGACTTTGTTTTTCACGCCTGCAACGCGCCCCTGCGCGTCGAAGGTGAAAACGGCTTTTTCTCCCGCGCTGTTTTCTGCGCTTTCCAAAACTCCGTCCGCGTAGTAAGCGTAAGAGTTTGAGGTGCCGTCCGACTCGGACAGCCCCGCAAGGCGCCAGTCGTCGTTCATTGTCATTGTCAGCGTGTTGCCGTCGGGCTTCGTCACGGTTACGGTTCTTCCCGCATATGCAAACTGCGTCACGCGCCCCATGCCGTCCGTCACGGAAACCAGCTTGTCGGCGTCCTCCGCGTCGTAAGCGTTTGTCATGCTTAAGGTTGCGTTTTTGAACGTCTTTTCGACGGAAATCAAAAGCCCCTTGGCGTTGAACGTCATGCGGTTGAACGTGTTGTCCTTTATTTCAAAGCCGTCCGTCTTGACGTAAAGCAAAAGTCCCGTTCCCGCCGTGTCGAAATATACGTCCGTCGCGTTCTGCGCAAGCGCAAACCTGTGATAATTGTAAGCGCCGTCCACGTAAACGTAATCGTTTCCCGAAGGAAACACATACTGCTGACAGTTGAGCTTGAAGCCCTTTGGCATATGCGTGGCAAGATTAAAGGTTTTAGCCGTCGAGTTGTCGGTGTTGATTTTTCGCGTATCGGCGTTGGCTTTGTTGTAGCAAAGCTCAAAGCTCGCGGGCATTTTGTTGCCGCCGAGCGAAAACAGCGGTTTGTCGAAAAACAGCCGCCCCGTCCTTACGTTTACGCCGTATTCTCCCGCGTTGCCGGCGCCGCCCTCTACGTAGGACTGCTCCTTTTCTTCAACTGCGGCGTATTGCAGATTTGCGGCAACGTCCGCAATATCTTCGTGGCTTGCGTCAACGGGCAGAGTGTATTCCACAACCAATTTAGGTCTCACGCTTTGCTCGGCAACAGAGCTGCAAACAGACACCGCCATCATCGCAGACGAATACGGCAACAGGCAGAACCCTCTGTTAAGGCTCGCGCCCGCAGTTGCGGCAACGTCGATTGTCGCCCAATATCTGTTGTCTTCGCCCAAAGAATATGAAAACAAGCCTGTTGGCGTTGTTGAAAACGACACCGAATTAACTGTTATCGGGTTACCCGCTATATTGGCGTAAGAATAAAAAAGATTGTCGGGCGCCGTGCTTCCCGTGCATAGATACAGCTTGCAGCTTTGTATATCTATCCCTTGGGGCACGCTTCCGCCAACCTGTGCGAAGGCAACCCTGCTCATTGCCGTTCTGTTGCCCTTTATCAAAAAAGCCGACGCGTTGCGTGTAATATTCGGCGCATACATGGTGTACGTATTGTTTCCGCTTAACGGAGTAGTCAAATCCGCGGTAAACCCGTACACGGTTACGCCGAGATTGAGCGTTTGACTGTCTGCGGCTGCGGCGGTTGCCTTAACGGCAGCAGGCGGATTGTACGTATTCGTTTCTTGCGCAGAAATCGTTTCCGCGTATTCGGAAGCGTAAAATTCCGCTCTTATATTGCCGTTTGAAAGCAAAAAATATTTTGCGTTCCCATTGCTTTTCTCGGTCAGCTCGCGCACGACGAAGCTTTCCGCATTTTGATTGTTGGTGATTTCCATTTCTTCCTCCTGAAAAAAATTGACATTGCGCGCTTGTCAAAATCATGGTAGCAAACGAAATAAGACAACGGTATGTCATAGTTGGGCTATGAGTCCGATGAAGCTTTTATTTCGCGGGCGTTTTTAAACGCTGCGTCAACGGCTTGGCTTGCAGCCAAAAAAACGCCGCAAAAAACTCTGCGGCGAAAAAAAGGCAATCAAATTTCTTTTTACGTGCTCGAACGCAAGCCTTGCCCGACAAAAAAATTTACTCCAATTCAGCGGACAAAAAAGAGCGGTTATTCCTTCAACCGCTCTAAAAAACATCGTTAAAAAGCCAAAAACAAATTTTCACTCCGATTTTCGGGCAACGACCAACAGCTCCCTGTGTCCCGTCGTTTCTTCGCGGTAGTCCTCCGTCAAAGCTACGATTTCCATCCCGTTGCGCCGCAAAACGTCTGTGACAGCCGACATGTCGTGCGCGCAGTAAAAAAATTTTTCTCCGAACATCTCTCCCGACGTCTCCCCCTCTCTTTTTCCGTGGGTAAACAAAAAATATCCGCCCCTTTTAAGCATGGCGCCAATACGAAAATACGCTTCAAGCTGCTTATTTCGAGACAGATGCCACAGCGAATCAAAGGCTATGACGCCGCCGAATTGCTCATCGGAAAAATACTCCGCCGCGTCGGCGAGCAAAAAGCGCGCGTTTTTAAGGTTCAGTTTTCTTGCCTTTTCCAGCATTCTTGCCGAAACGTCGATGCCCGTGACGGAAAACCCCTGCCCGCTCAAATACGCGTCAATGGGAAAACCCGTGCCGCAGCCTATATCCAGCACGTGACAGCCTTTTTCAAGCAGGGCGGCAAACTGCACGACGCAACGATTGATCGGGCTTTTATTTCTCGTTTCTGCCCAACTGTCGCAAATCGCGTTGTAAGCAGCAGCGTTTTTTTCAAAATCGGCAACCATACAGAAAATATCCTTATCCGTCAAAATAATTTGTCCAATTTCAATTTATCCATTAAACTTAGTAACGACAAAAATTTGTTTAAAAATTCCTCCTTAAATTATCTTTATACGAAATATAAATTCTGGAGATCCAAAATCTTTGTTTGTTGCCAAACCATTATATCTTACCGTTATCCAATATAGCCCGCGGTCAATTATTTCATCTACTTGCTCGCTACTTCCTTGTTTAGTAATTGTTACATAACAAGGCTCATCGATTAATTTGTACGAATAATCTGTTCCTGTATTCTGTCCTTTTAATTTATATTTGAACAGGATGTTTTCTCCGGTATACGGCAGCTCTGTCGTACTGTTTTTCTCTATTTTCTTGTTTGTCTTCAAAAAATACACTTCCAGACATACTTGAATTTTTCCTTCAAATATATCTGTCTTTTCTTCGCATCTGCCTGCACAAAAACAAATACTCAACAAAATCATTGCTACGGCTATTATACTTGTTACTACTCTGTTTGTTTTTTTCAATTTATTACTCCCCTGTTTAATTATATGTCAATGCACTCTTTCTCCCCTACATCAATCGAGTCGGCACGACGCTTTAAGCATAATGTTCAAAATTTTAAGAAAGCTCTGTCGGCATAAGCCATCAAAAAACATATGCCCGACAAAGCCTATTCGTTTTTTATGATTTTAACACAACCGATTACCGAAAGTCAACAAGCGCAGCCGCTTTGGCTGCAAAGTCTGCCTTTTAAATATTCAATCAATAAACTCTTACCCAATTATTTAAATCCTGCAAATCAGTAAAATATGTTTTATAAATTTCTTTTAAATCAACAGGATTTAGTTCTGAAAAATAATTTAATTCATTTAATTTTATCAATATATCAATTATAGTATTTTTATCCGTTTTTTCTACTAAAATCAAATTAGGCTCAAATTTAAAAATTTCCCCTTCACTAATAGAGTAATTGGAAATTGCAGATTTTTTCAAGGCAACATTAAATCTTATTGCCGCCTTTGTTAATTGACCTAAAAAAACCGCCGTTTTCGCAGACGAAAACGGCGGTTTGAATTTTGAAGTCTGTGCACGGAAAGCAACAATTATCTCTTGGAGAACTGCGGCGCTTTTCTCGCCTTGTGCAATCCGTACTTTTTGCGCTCCTTCATGCGGGGGTCGCGCGTGAGGAAGCCTGCCTTTTTGATTTTGTCCTTGTCCTCTCCCGCAAGCACCAGAGCGCGGCTTATGCCGTGACGTATGGCGCCCGCCTGACCGGTAAAGCCGCCGCCGTGAACATTGACGGCAACGTCGTATTTGGTCTGCGTATCGGTGAGAACCAGCGGCTGACGCACGATATACTTCAACGTGTCCAGATTGAAATAGTTGTCAATATCCCTGCCGTTGATGGTAATGCTGCCGTTGCCGTTGGGCAAAACGCGCACACGCGCAATGGATTTCTTTCTCCTGCCCGTGCCCCAATATTGTATTTTTTTACTCTTAGCTATTTTTGTCGCCATAATTCACCTCAATCAATCCGCCAATGTCAAAGGCTGCGGCTGCTGCGCCTGCTGCTCGTGCTCCGCGCCCTTGTAAACGCGCACCTTTTTGAGCATTGCCGCTCCGAGACTGTTTTTGGGAAGCATACCCTTGATTGCCTGCATGACGGCGAAATCGCTTCTTTCCGCCATAAGCTTGCCGTACTTGATTTCCTTGAGATTGCCGAGCTTGCCGGAGTGACGGCGATAAAGCTTTTGTTCAAGCTTTTTGCCGGTAAGCACAACCTTGTCCGTGTTGATAATCACCACATGGTCGCCCGTGTCGACGTTGGGAGTGAACTCGGGCTTGTTTTTGCCGCGAAGAATTGCAGCCACCTGACTTGCGAGTCTGCCCAAAACCTGACCGTCGGCATCTATCAGATACCACTTTTTCTGTATAGTTTCAGGCTTGGCCATAAAACTTTTCATGATTGTTTTCTCCTGATTTTGCTTTAAGATTTGCCGTTCACGGTCGAATAACCACGCCCAGTGGAGAGGCAGAAGCGGCGGGCAGAGCTTAAAAATACCCGTCTTGATTATTCACAGCCTTTCAATTATATAAAAATGCGTCGGACGTGTCAAGCGTTGAAAAGCAAATTTTTTCGTCCGACGGCTCTTTTTTTCCTTTTATTTCAATATTCGACGCTTTCAAGCGTCAAACCGTGCGGCGGAAGAGTCTTTCCGCACCGTGACCTGTCTTTTGAAGCGATGATTTGCGGCAAGTCCTCCGCCTTTATTTTTCCGCGCCCCACCCACAAAAGAGTACCCGCAACAATGCGCACCATGTTGTATAAAAAAGCGTTGCCGCAAACCGATATTTCTATTATATTCCCCTCCTGCCGCACGTCGCAGGAAAAAATTTCCCTGACAAAGGTCTTTGCGTTGCCGCCCGTCGCGCAGAAGCATTTGAAGTCGTGCCTGCCGACAAGCGCGGCTGCCGCCCTATTCATCGCGGACAGGTCGGGCTGTCTGTAAATCTGCAAATGATTGACGTCGAGAAAGGGGCGCCTCACGCTGTCCACGTACATACGGTAGACGTAGGTTTTTCGCTTGGCGTCTCTCCTTGCGTCGAAAGAGTTGTCCGTATACTCCGCATCGACGACGGCTATGTCGTCGGGCAGTCTGACGTTTGCGCCGAGAATCAGATTGAAGGGTTTTATTTCAACGTCGGTATCGAAATGCGCAACCTGCCGTCTTGCGTGCACTCCCTCGTCCGTCCTGCCGCTCGCGGTAAGTCTGACCTCGTGTCCCAAAACCCCGCCAAGCGCTTTTTCCACAAGCTCCTGAACGGAAACCGCGTTTTTTTGGGACTGCCAGCCGCAATATTTCGTTCCTATATACTGAACGCCTATTTTCACGCGGCGCGTCAAAAGGTCATCCATTTTACCGACTCCAACAATTCGGCGGGGAGATACCTCAACGTAATGACTCCGCCGATAAACAGCACGGTAAAAACGGTTCCCGCGAGGTCTCTCCAAGAAAATTTCAATTTTTTCATTTTGGTGCGTTTGCGCGCCCCCTCGTAGCAGCGCGCGTTCATAGCCAGCGCAAGCTCCTCCGCGCGTCTGAAAGCGTTTACCAAAAGCGGAATAAGAATAGGCACAAACGCCTTTGCGCGCGCAATCAGTCCCCCCGTATCGAAGCTTGCTCCGCGCGCCTTCTGCGCCCGAATTATCCTGTCCGTTTCGTCCATAAGCGTGGGAATGAACCTGAGCGTTATGCTCATGATGAGCGCAAATTCGTCCACGGGCACCTTTATCCAGGTAAGCGGCTTCAACAGGCTTTCTATGCCGTGAGTCAAATCGACGGGCGTGGTAGTGAGCGTCAGCAGCGAGGCGCTTGTTACGAGAAACACAAGCCTGACCACCATTTTGACGGCAAAATTCACTCCGTCGTCGGTTATTCTGAATATCCACCAATCGACCAGCAGGTTGCCGCTTTTAACAAAAAACAAATTTATAATCGCGGTAAACAGCGCGAGAAAAATTATGCCCTTAACGCTTTTCAGCACGCTTTTCAAGGGGATTCGGGACGCAAAAATGCTGATAAGCAGATACGCAAGCATAAGCGCGTATCCGAAATAGGACTGCACGAGAAAAATCGTTATCATATAAAGTAGGTTGAGCAGGATTTTCACGCGCGGGTCCATGCGGTGCACAAAGGATTTGGCGGGATAATACTGCCCGAATGCCACGTCTCTGAACATCAGCCTTCCTCCTTTGTCTGCGGCAATTTGCCGTGCGCCCTCGCGTAATCCAGAACAGCCTCTGCCATTGCCGAGACGTTGCGGGGGCGACAGCCCAGATTTATCCCCTCCGCTTCCAGACGGTTGGACAGCGCCGCCATCTGCGGCATTTCAAGCCCAATGCCTTCAAGCTCGTCGGATTTTCTGAAAAGCTCCTCCGGAGACATAAGGTATTTCACCGTGCCGTCTACGAATACGGCGACCCGAGAGGCATATTCGTATACCTCGTTCATGTCGTGGGAAATCATGACGATTGTCTTTCCGTGATTGTTTCTCAGCTCCACCGCCAAATCAAGAATTTCCTTTTTTCCGCGCGGGTCGAGACCTGCGGTAGGTTCGTCCAGCACCAGCACCGAAGGACGCATCGCCAGCACTCCGGCAAGCGCAACGCGGCGCTTTTCGCCTCCGGACAGCTCGAAGGGGGATTTGCCCGAAACCTCGTCGAAATCCAGACCTACCGACGCTATCGCTTCTCTCGTCCTTTCGTCAATTTCTTCCTTTGAAAGCTTCATATTCTGCGGACCGAAAGCCACGTCCGCTTCGACTGTGGAGGCAAACAGCTGATACTCCGGATATTGGAATACCATACCCACCTGCCCGCGCAGCTGTTTCAGCATTTCTCTCCGCAGTTTTTTCTTTTTTAGCGTGAGGTCTAAACCGTTGACCTCCACAAAGCCGCTTTGAACGGGCACAAGCGCGTTGAGATGCTGCACAAAGGTGCTCTTTCCGCTGCCCGTGTGCCCCACTATGCACAAAAATTCGCCGTCGTTCACCTCTAAATTCACGTCAATCAGGGCGTGCTTTTCATACGGCGTTTTGGGATTGTAAACAAAATTCAGTTGTCTGACAGCAATCGGCATATCTCGTCTCCCAATTCGTCAACGTCGAAAATCGCAGGCTCGATTTCAAGCCCCGCGCAAAAAAGCTCGTGTGAAAGCGCCACGCTTCTCGGCACGTCAAGACCGTAGCCGTGAAGCTTGTCCTTTTCCTTAAAAATTTCCCGCGGAGCGCCCTGCATAACCAGTTCTCCCTCGCTTAACACCGCCACGCGGTCGGCTTCCGTAACCTCGTCCATGAAGTGCGTAATCGCCACCACCGTTATGCCCTCGCGGTTCAAGCGTTTTACCGTGTCCATAACGTCTTTTCTCCCCTGCGGGTCGAGCATTGACGTCGCCTCGTCCAGCACAAGAACGCGCGGACGTATGGCAAGCACGCCCGCTATTGCGATGCGCTGCTTCTGCCCGCCCGAAAGCTTTGTGGGCGTCTTGTCGTGATATTCGCTCATGCCTACGGACTCCAACGCGCCCTCCACCCTCTCTACGATTTCCTCGCGCGGCACTCCGAGGTTTTCCGGTCCGAAAGCGATATCGTCCTCCACAATGGACGCTATCATCTGATTGTCGGGATTCTGAAACACCATTCCGACCTGCTCGCGTATTTTGTAAAGCTCTTTTTTCACCTTGGGATTCAACCCGTCGACGCAAACCTCTCCCGACTGCGCAAGCAAAAGCCCGTTGAGCAGCTTTGCAAGAGTGCTTTTGCCGCTGCCGTTGTGCCCGACCAGAGCAAGAAACTCTCCTTCAAATATTTCCAGACTGACATTCTGCACGCCCTTTTCCTCTGTGGGGGGCGCGCCGTCGTCCTGATAGACCTTGTATTTGTAGGTCACGTTTTCCAGCCTGATGATAACCTTTCTTTCTTCCGTCATTTTAATATTTCCGCAGCATTTTTACGCTGTTTTTTAGTATATCATTTTTCCTCTCGGTTAGTCAACAAAACCCGACAAAAAAAGAAGCCGTGCGCTTTAAAAGCCGCGCGTTTTCGGGCGCCGTTATTCCGACTCTGCGGTCGGTTCACTCTCCGACGTCTTTACTTTCGCCAAAAAGCAAAATTGTCGCCGCGTTTCCCGCAAAACGATTGACTAAACCCGCCCGAAACTATATAATTTTAACGGTGCCTTGCGGGCAACCGTTTTTCATGTAAAAATTTTTACGGAGGACATATAATGACCAAAATCACAATAGACGGCAATACCGCCGCCAGCCACGTGGCATACGCCTTTTCCGACGTTGCCGCAATCTACCCTATCACGCCCTCTTCCCCCATGGCGGAAATCGCCGACGAATGGGGCGCGGCAGGCAGAAAAAACCTGTTCGGACAGCAAATCAAAATAGCCGAAATGCAGTCTGAGGCAGGCGCCGCGGGAGCGGTGCACGGCTCTCTCGTCGGAGGCGCTCTGACAACGACCTTCACGGCAAGTCAGGGACTTCTGCTCATGATTCCCAATATGTACAAAATCGCCGGCGAAATGCTGCCCTGCGTTTTCCACGTTTCGGCACGCGCACTCGCCGCGCACGCGCTGTCCATATTCGGAGACCATCAGGACGTTATGGCGTGCCGTCAGACGGGCTTTGCGTTGCTCGCCTCCAACAGCGTTCAGGAAGCCATGGACCTCGCGCTTGTCGCGCACCTGTCCACTCTTGAAGCAAAGGTGCCCTTCCTGCACTTCTTCGACGGTTTCAGAACAAGCCACGAGGTAAGCAAAATCGACGCCATAGACTATGCCGACATGGCTAAGCTGCTCAAAACGGAATACGTCGACGAATTCAGAAGACGCGCGCTCAATCCCGAGCATCCTCAGTTGCAGGGCACGGCGCAGAACCCCGATATTTATTTCCAGAACAGGGAAGCCGCAAACAAATACTATATGGCGACTCCCGCAATAGTGGAAAAATATATGAAGCAGGTGTCCAAGCTCACAGGCAGAGAGTACCACCTTTTCGACTATGTCGGAGCGCCCGACGCGGACAAGGTCATCATACTCATGGGCAGCGGTGCGGACGCGGCGGAAGAAACGGTCAATTACCTCACGCGCAGAGGAGAAAAGGTGGGCGTGCTCAAAGTCAGACTTTACCGTCCTTTCAGCGCGGAAAGATTTGTCAGAGCCTTGCCCAAAACGGTCAAGAAAATTGCCGTGCTTGACAGAACGAAGGAAGCGGGCAGCTTGGGCGAGCCCCTCTACCTCGACGTCGTTACGGCGCTCAGCGAAACGGGCAAGCTGCGCGGCAAGGTTGTCGTGGGCGGACGCTACGGTCTCGGAAGCAAGGAGTTCACTCCTTCCATGATAAACGCCGTTTACAAGAACCTCGACAGCGAAAAACCCATGAACCACTTCACGGTGGGCATAAACGACGACGTTACGCGCACCTCTCTTGCCATAGACGAAATGATAGACGTGGCTCCCGAGGGCACGACGCGCTGCAAGTTCTACGGTCTCGGCAGCGACGGCACAGTCGGCGCCAACAAAAACAGCATAAAGATTATCGGCGACCACACCGACCTTTACGCTCAGGGCTACTTTGAGTACGACTCCAAAAAATCAGGCGGCATCACTATTTCCCACCTGAGATTCGGCAAAAGCCCCATCAAGTCAAGCTATCTCATAGACCAGGCGGAGTTCATCGCCTGCCACAACTCCTCTTATGTTACACGCTACGATATGCTCGGCGAAGCCAAAGAGGGAGGCACCTTCCTGCTCAACTGCTCGTGGAGCGACAGCGAGTTGGAAAAAGAACTGCCCGCTTTCGTCAAAAACCAGATTGCTCAAAAGCATCTTAAATTCTACACAATCGACGGACTGAAAATCGCCAAAGAGTCGGGCAGCGCCAAATCCACCAACATGGTTATGCAGGCGGCGTTTTTCAAGCTTGCCAACATAATCCCCTATGAGGAAGCCGAAAAATACATGAAGGCGGCTGTTCTCAAAACATACGGCAAAAAAGGCGAAAAGGTTGTCAACGCCAACAACGCGGCAATCGAAAACGCGATAAAAGGACTGCACGAGGTCAAAGTGCCCGCAGAGTGGGCAACCACCGACAAGGGCGCGGCGCTTCCCGAAGTCACCGACAATCAATATTACGAATCCTTTATCAGACCGATAATAGCTCAAAAAGGCAACACTTTGCCCGTGAGCGCCTTCAACGTCAGCGGCGTAGTGCCCACAGGCACCACAAAGTTTGAAAAACGCGGAATAGCCGTCGAAGTTCCCGTATGGCAGAGCGAAAACTGCATTCAGTGCAACCAGTGCAGCCTTGTCTGCCCTCACGCCTGCATACGTCCCGTGCTCATAGACGAAAACGAAAAGACGCCCGACGGATTTGTAACCAAGCCCGCGACGGGAGTCAAGGGAGCCAAATACAGAATACAGGTTTCTCCCCTCGATTGCACGGGCTGCGGAAGCTGCGCCAACGTCTGCCCCGCAAAGCAGAAGGCTTTGGTCATGACTCCCGCGGACAAAGTCAACGAAACGGAAAATTGGGAATTTGCCGAAAAGGTTCGTCAGGTGGAAAGCGGACTCAACAAATTCTCCGTCAAAGGCAGCCAGTTCGAGCAGCCTCTGTTTGAATTTTCAGGAGCGTGCGCCGGCTGCGGCGAAACGCCTTACGTCAAGCTGATAACACAGCTGTTCGGCGACAGAATGGTCATCGCAAACGCTACGGGCTGCTCCTCCATTTACGGCGGCAGCGCGCCCACGTGCCCCTACACCACCAACAAGGACGGTCACGGTCCCGCATGGGCGAACAGCCTGTTCGAGGACAACGCGGAATTCGGATTCGGCATCAACCTCGCCTATCTGCAACGCAGAAATAAGGTCACAGACCTGCTCAATCAGGTGCTTGAAATCGGCACGGCAAAAATGAAAGTTGCCGCAAAGCTGTGGCTTGACAACAAATTCGACGCGGAAGGCAGCAAAAAAGCCGCGCAGGCGGTAAAAACCGAAATTATAGAAAACGCCAGAGGAAAAGTCAGACCGATAGCAAACGAGCTTGCCAAGATGGAGGACTGCCTCGTCAAAAAATCCGTATGGATTTTCGGCGGCGACGGTTGGGCTTACGACATCGGCTACGGCGGACTCGACCACGTGCTCGCAAGCGGCGAAGACGTAAACGTGCTCGTTCTCGACACCGAGGTTTATTCCAATACGGGCGGTCAGGCAAGCAAAGCGTCCCCTACCGGCGCGGTCGCCAAGTTTGCCGCGGCGGGAAAACGCATCAAGAAAAAGGATTTGGGCATGATGGCAATGTCCTACGGCTACGTTTACGTGGCTCAGGTGGGCATGGGCGCAAACATGAACCAGCTGGTCAAAGCGGTGTCCGAAGCGGAAGCATATCACGGTCCGTCCCTGATTATAGCTTACGCTCCCTGCATAAATCACGGCATCGATATGTCCAACCCTCAGCAAATCATCAAGGAAGCCGTAGACTGCGGATATTGGCAGCTTTATCGCTACAATCCCGCGCTCGCCGAGGAAGGCAAAAATCCTTTCATTATGGACAGCAAAGAGCCTACCGGCAGCTATCAGGAATTTTTGCGCAAAGAAACGCGTTACACAAGCCTGCTCAAAACAAAACCCGAAATTGCGGAAAAACTGTTTGAAAGAGCGGAAGAAGAAGCCAAAGAGCGCGTTAAAAAATATCAGCATCTCGGACAAAACGACTGATAAATTTCAAAAGCCCCCGATTTTCGGGGGCTTTTTTGTCGCTTTAAATCGCGCAAGGAGTCTCACGACAGCCGTTTATTCTATTCCCACCGAAGCGGAAACAGCAAGGCTGATTGGAGTCGAAGTCGCGGGCGATTGACTGTCGTCGGCAACAAGCACGAACAGCAGCCTGTCGCCCTCGGTCACAGCCTGACCGACGTTTGTCTGATTGAGCGTAAGCAAAGTGTTGGCATTGACCGTTCCGGTAAGGTTTGGCGTGTAGTCGTATTCGGTACCCGTATAATTGAAGGTATTCGAACCGCTCGTAGCAATATAAAGTCTTAGCTTCAAAGTCACGTCAGCCGTATTGAGCGCCGCCTGCGCCGTCACCGTCGCGTGCGAGGCTATGGTCTCGATTGTGCCCGTCGTAGTCACGTCAATCGGAGTATTTGAATTGGCGGCGTCGAGTGTAATGGTCGCGCCCGGCGCGCCCGTCACAGTCTTGGTAAAACCGGACGAAACGATGAGATACTCTGGCTCCGCGCCCGCTTCGCCGGGAGTCAAGTCGGCAGCGGTAGCTCCCGAGTTGTAAGCAAGAGTGATTGGGTTTGTTCCCGTAGGTCCCGTTGGTCCCGTCGGACCTGTCGGTCCCGTGGGACCGGTAGCTCCCGTGTCGCCCGTAGGCCCGGTAGGTCCGGTTTCCCCCGTTGCTCCGGTAGGACCCGTAGGACCTGTCGCGCCTGTAGGTCCCGTCGGACCCGTGTCGCCTGTCAACCCCACAGCTCCGGCATCGCCTGTCGGGCCGGTAGCTCCTGTCGCTCCTGTTGCACCGGTTGCACCCGTTGCGCCGGTAGGTCCCGTTGCTCCTGTGTCACCGGTAAGTCCTATTGCGCCGGCGTCGCCTGTAGGGCCTGTCGGACCTGTCGGACCTGTCGGTCCCGTTGCTCCCGTGGGACCTGTTGCACCGGTAGGTCCCGTAGCTCCTGTGGCGCCCGTTGCTCCTGTGGGACCTGTGGGACCTGTCGGTCCTCCGCCTGTGCCTGCGGGACCCGTTGCGCCCGTTGCGCCCGTAGGTCCCTGCACACCCTGCAAGCCCTGAACGCCCTGCGGGCCGGTAGAGCCTGTCGCGCCTGTTGCTCCGGTAGGACCAGTCGGGCCTGTGGGACCGGTAGGACCGGTCGGACCCGTTGCGCCTGTCGCACCCGTGCCTGCGGGGCCTGTTGCGCCCGTAGCTCCCGTAGGTCCCGTGACTCCCGCAAAGCCCTGAATACCTTGAAGCCCCTGCACTCCCTGAGGTCCCGTCGGACCTATAGGACCTGTCGCACCCGTGGCGCCCGTGGCGCCCGTAGCCCCTGTTCCCGCGGGACCTGTCGCGCCAGTTGCTCCTGTGGCTCCAGTGGGACCGGTAGGACCTGTTGCGCCCGTAGCTCCCGAGCCTGCGGGGCCTGTTGCACCTGTCGGACCGGTCGCGCCGGTGGCTCCCGTCGCTCCGGTCGCTCCTTGTATACCCTGAGGTCCCTGCGCTCCGGTTGCTCCTGTCGCTCCGGGAAGCCCCTGAGGACCGATGGGACCCTGCGGTCCTTGGGGACCTTGAGGGCCCGGAGCGCCGGTAAGTCCGATAGGACCGCGGGGACCGACGGGACCTTCGGGGCCGCGCTGTCCTCTTGGACCCGCAACGCCTACGCAAACGGGTTGAGGGGGCGCGGGAGGAGGACAGCAGTTGTTGTTATTTCCGCCGCAGCAGCCTCCCAAAAATTCACAAAAACTCATATAACACAACCTCTTTAAAAATATTTTCGGAGCGGAACGAAATAATATTCGCAAAAACTCCCACTAATATTTTATGTCCGATATTTTATAAGGTTTCATTTCCGCAAAAACAAAAACAAAACGGATTTTTTGTTTCAAACAAAATCCGTCCTATCGGTTGCCAAAAAAAATTATTTGTTGTATAATAAATCGAAAAGTTGCGAATGTAGTTTAGTGGCAAAACGAAAGCTTCCCAAGCTTTAGTTGTGGGTTCGATTCCCATCATTCGCTCCAGAGAGACTGCGCCTGTGTCTCAACAAAACCGAAGCCTTTTTCGGCTTCGGTTTTCTTTTCGCCTTTT
>OMGY01002112.1_pt1 | contig 15706 bp, 10 predicted proteins | sample 1674461 | NCBI WGS metagenome assembly OMGY01 (sample SAMN05578579, study PRJEB25193) | human gut metagenome | biome: Human Microbiome; feature: human-associated habitat; material: feces | host: Homo sapiens | place: USA:Birmingham
AATTCCCTCTACTGCATCCTCAATAGGATGTGCAAAATCATACATCGGATATATGCACCACTGATCTCCTGTTCTGTGGTGTGTCATATGTGCAACTCTGTAAATAACAGGATCTCTCATATTAATATTAGGAGATGCCATATCAATCTTAGCTCTTAAAACCTTCGTTCCGTCTGCATATTTTCCTTCCTTCATCTCCTCAAAAAGCTGAAGATTCTCTTCTACAGAACGGTTTCTATAAGGACTTTCCTTACCTGGTTCAGTAAGAGTTCCTCTGTACTTTCTAATCTCCTCCGCAGATAAATCATCTACATAAGCTTTTCCCTTCTTGATAAGTTTTACAGCTGCTTCATACATCTGTGGAAAATAATCTGATGCAAAAAGGACGTCTCCGTTCCACTCTGCTCCAAGCCATTCAACATCTGCCTTAATAGAGTCTACGAATTCAACCTTTTCCTTAGTAGGATTAGTATCATCAAATCTCATATTAAACTGTCCGCCATATTCCTTTGCAAGTCCATAATTTAATAATATAGACTTGGCATGTCCAATATGAAGATATCCATTAGGTTCTGGTGGAAATCTTGTAATGACCTTCTTGCAATGGCCACTCTCAATATCCTTATCTATAATCTGCTCAATAAAGTTCTTAGAAAGAGCTTCGTTTTCCATGTTAATCCTCCTTGTTTTCGTATTTAAAAGGTAAAGATTATTGTACCCTAAATTCTTACATAGTTCAACCAGTTGTTTAATTATACTGGTCTTTATTCATTATAATATCATACAGCATCTCCACAGTTTCTCTTATCTGCTTTCCCTGCTCATTAAGCGTAATGTCTGCATATTTCTTATAAAGTGCGGCCCTGTCAGCATATATCTCTTCCACAGTTGTCTTTCCATTAGACACAACCCCACGTTCTTTAAGACTTCCAAGTCTCTCCTCAAGTGATTCTGGTGGAAGTTCAAGATAAACCACAGTACCAATATCCTTAAAATGTTGAAGGGCAGCTTCAACGATATTTATTTCTCTTAAATCGGTACCTAATTCTCTACAAAGTGTTAAAGCATTATTATATGTTCTATCAGTAGTACCAAATCCAGGCATAGTAATAGTTATAATATTTTTATTATCGATTCCAAGTAATTTAAATGTTTTTACTATGACTAGTAAAGCTAAAGTTGAATCAAGTCCACCAGAAATTCCTATTACTGCTTTTTTTAGATTAGTATGTTCTAAACGTTTTGCAAGTGCTGATGATTGAATATTGAATATTTCTTTACATCTTTCTTCTCTTTCATGTTCATTAGATGGAACAAATGGATGTTTATCTACATATCTATCAAAATCTTTAATTTCTGTGCTTTTAAAATTGAAGTTAATGTTTTTAGCTTTAAAAGGTACAATTTTAGAAGCATCTCTATAGCTTAAGTTTTTTAATCTTTCAGCATTTAGCTTAAATACATCTATACAAGAAGTTATAACTTCATTTTCTCTTTGAAATCTATTATTTTCTTTTAATATAGAACCATTTTCACTTATTATTAAGTGGCCACTAAATAATAAATCAGTTGTAGATTCATGTACACCAGCTGAAGAGTAAATATAAGATGACATACATCTAGCACTTTGATTAGAGATTAATGAAAGTCTATAATCTTTTTTACTTACTAATTCATTTGATGCAGAAAGATTACCTATAATATTAGCACCTAGAAGTGAAAGATAAGAGCTTGGAGGTATTGTTACCCAAAGATCTTCACAAATTTCTATACCAAACTTATAATCTCCAGCAGTAAATAGCAAGTTTGTACCTAGTGGTATATTATCTTGGAAAGGTAAATCTACAGTTTCATCAACTAACATAGCAGCAGATGTAAACCATCTTTTTTCATAAAATTCGCTATAGTTTGGAATATATGATTTAGGAACTATTCCAAGAATCTTTCCTTCAAAAATAATAAATGCTGCATTATAAAGAACGTTGTTATGCACAAGAGGACATCCAACAGCAATTAACATATCTTTATTAATACTATTTTCGCAAACTAATTTAATTCCTTCTATAGATTTATTTATTAATGTAGAAGTTAAAAATAAATCAGCACAGGTATAAGAAGTAATAGATAGTTCGGGAAAAACTAAAAATTTAACATCTTTATTATAAGCATCATTAATACATGAGCATATATTTTCAACATTAAAAATAACATCTGCAACTTTAGTTTTAGGACATGCAGATCCTACTTTTATAAAATCCATAATATCATCTCCAATACGTTATATAATTTTAGTATTGTATTAGTTCTCTAATAAAATACATATAAATAAATAATAAAAGGAAAACCTTAGAAAATCAAATTATTTAAAAAATAGATAAATCTAAACGCTTTAAGAGATAATAAATACCTTATAAAACAATAAAAAATAACTTGCAAAAAGATTTAAACTATATTATAATGAGTTTGTAGTTAAGATTTAACTATTTGGAAGAATTAATACAAAAGAAGAATAATATAGTATATAATTAAATTATAATGAATGGTTTAGTAATAAATCAGGAAAGGGGGAAAAATAATGGTTGAGGTAATTAGTTGGATACTTGTTGCAGTTTTTTTAATTGCTATTGATGTTATTACTAGTAGTTTCATATTTATGTGGTTTTCTTTAGGAGCTATAGTTGCAATAATACTTTCTTTATTTGAAGTTACTGTTGTATGGCAAATAATAGCCTTTTTAATTGTTGGAGTTGCAACTGTTTCTATTGGTTATCCTTGGGCAAAAAAGAAATTCAAGGCTGATGTTAATCATGTACCAACGATGGAACAAACCTATATAGGTAGAACAATGATTGCAGAAGAGGATATGGGGAAGAACTCAAAGATAAAGGTAAGTGGTATTTATTGGACTGCTTATAATAAGGGAAGAGTAATAAAAAAAGGTGAAGAATATACAATTACAGGTATTGAAGGAAATAAGTTAATTGTAAGTTCGAAGGAGGATTAAAATGCCAGGATTAATATTTTTAGTAGCATTATTAGTGATTATTTTATTAGTGCTATTATCATCAATTAAAGTTGTAAATACAGGGTACTTATATGTAGTAGAAAGACTAGGACAATTCCATAAAATTTTAGAACCAGGGTGGCACTTTGTAATTCCAGGTGTAGACTTTGTAAGAAAAAAAGTATCAACTAAGCAACAAATTTTAGATGTACCACCACAATCAGTTATTACTAAAGATAACGTTAAAATTTCTGTTGATAATGTTATTTTCTATAAGATGCTTAATGCAAAAGATGCAGTATATAATATTGAAGATTATAAAGCAGGTATAGTTTATTCAGCTACAACAAACATAAGAAATATACTAGGTAATATGACATTAGATGAAGTTCTTGCAGGAAGAGATAGTATAAATCAACAATTACTTGGTATTATTGATGAGGTTACTGATGCTTATGGTATAAAGGTACTATCAGTTGAAATTAAGAACATAATTCCACCAGCTGAAATACAACAAGCTATGGAAAAGCAAATGAAAGCTGAAAGAGATAAGAGAGCTACTATATTAGTGGCTGAAGGTCAAAGACAATCTCAAATAGAAAAAGCTGAAGGTGAAAAGAGAGCTAAAATTCTTGAAGCTGAAGCAGAAAAGGAAGCTAATATTAGAAGAGCTGAAGGTTTAAAAGAATCTCAACTTTTAGAAGCAGAAGGTAAGGCTAAGGCTATAGAACAAATAGCTATAGCTGAAGCAGAAGCTATTAGAAAAGTAAATGAGGCTATTATTGAATCAGGAACTAATGAAACAGTTATAGCACTTAAACAAGTTGAAGCACTTAAAGAAATGGCTAAAAATCCAGCTAATAAGCTTATATTACCAAATGAAACTTTATCATCACTTGGTAGCATAGCAGCTATTGGAGAAATGCTTAAGAAAGATAATTAATATAAAAAAGCATCGTATGAATTTATACGATGCTTTTTTATTATATATAATTAAAAGTGCTTATGAAAAATACTAAAATAAATATTAAAAGGAGTTCGTTTATATGTTAGCTCTATTTAAATTAGTTATTTTATAAATTAATTATCAATTAAGGTATACAAGCTATTATCTTGAGGTAGTATATTTTCTAATGAAGTATTGGTATATATATGCAATTCATGTAATGCTCTTGTACAAGCAGTATAGAATAAATGCTTATCTTCAATTGATAGATAACTTTCACCATCAGCTAAAATAACTCCATCAAATTCTAATCCTTTTGCAATATATGAAGATATTACATTAATACCAATCTTAAATTCACATTTATCACTAATTATTAAGTTTATATCATCATTTAGTTCTTTTAAAGAAGAATAAAGTTTTTTACTATTTTCTTTATTTTTACAAATAATAGCTATAGATTTATAACCTTTATCTTTCATTTCATTTATCTTAGTAGAAATCCTTTCTTCTAAATTATTATTAACAATATGAATAGTTGGATTATCACCAATTCTATCAACAGCTTCTATAGGTTCGTGGGTTTCTAAAATATCCTTAGTAAAGTTAGTTATATTACCTGTTGAACGATAGCTTTTAGTTAAAACTACTGTTTTAACATCATTAAATACATTAGTTATACTATTTCTACTTTTTACATTAGAATGTTTATCAATTCTTTGATTTAAATCACCCATAATTGTTAGTGAAGCATTTGGGAAAGATCTTTTAACTATTTCGTAGAATAATGGACTATAGTCTTGAGCTTCATCCACTAAAACATGTTTCATATTTCCGTAACTTCTGAAACCTTCTAATGAAGATCTTATATAAATTATAGAAGTAATATCTTCAAACTTTACTTCGTTATTGTTTAAATAATTTAAAGTTAAATCTTTTGTATTCTTTAAATCAATATCTGTATACTTTTCAATATTACTCCAAAGAGATTTATAAATAGCAACACTATCAAGTGTTTTAATCATAGCATCAACTTGTAAGTCAACTTGTGCTTTACAAAAATCATAGAATGTTTTTTTATCTTCAACATAATCAAAATGAGAATTATCTTTTGAAGATAAATATTTATTTTCTACTTGAGAGAATAAACTTTGTTTAACAACATCAATTCTGTTCAAGAAAGGAATATCCTTAAATCTTTCAAATATAGTTTTTTCTACTGATTTTTTGCTAACTATTTGTACACCTTCAATTGTAATAGGAGTTACATTAGTAATAAGTCTTGGAATATCTAATATAAATTTATTTAAAGTATTCATAAAATCTAAAGTATTTTTATATTCCATAGATTTAGTTCTTAATTTGAATGTTTTTAAATCAGTATGATTAGAGTAAATATAATCTAAATGATCATTTTTGCTTTCATATAAATAATTTGATGGTAAGAATCTCTTTGAAAAAATTTCAAATGTAGTTTGACGTATATTACTTTCACCAAGCTCAGGTAATACATCAGAAATATACTCTGCAAAAACTTCATTTGGACTGAAGATTAAAATATTATCAGCGCTAAGATTTTTTCTATGCTTGTATAATAGGTAAGCAGATCTATGTAATGCTATAGATGTTTTACCAGAACCAGCAGCACCTTGAATGAATAGTATTTTGCTATCATCACTTCTTATAATATCATTTTGTTCTTTTTGAATAGAAGCAACTATGTTTTTCATCTTATCAGTAGCATTTCCGCTTAACATTGATGTTAAAGCCTCATCACATAAACTTTCATTTGAGTTATGCATAAAGACTATTTCACCATTTCTAATGTTATATTGTCTAGTGAATTCTATATGACCTTCTATTCTTCTAACTGGAGCATCATAATATGCAGGACCAACTTCAAAGTCATAAAACATATTAGCAACAGGAGAACGCCAGTCGAATACAAAAATATCAAAATTATCTTCATCTTCTACAGTTGATAGACCTATATAAAAACTTTCTGATTCTTCGCCGTCTTCCTTAAAATCAATTCTAGCAAAATAAGGATTAGAAAGTTGCTTTTCTAAAGTTCTAATTCTTGATATTTTCTTAGCGTGCAATTGTTCATTTAATGCAACCTGTCCACAGTTTTCATTTATTTCAATTTCATCTAATTCATTTCTATTATCCCATAAAAATTTTCTATGCTTTATTATTTCTTTATCTTGTTCTTCACTTGAAACACCATAGCTATTAAGTAAATCAGTAATTTTTCCTATTGTTTTATTTAAGTATTTATTTTCATCTTGTAGTTCTTTTCCGATAATCATTTAATCTCTCCTTAAAATAATGGTCATTAAATTTTAATAGTTTCTAATAGTGTATGTCAAGTAATGAATATAAATTAATACTTGAATAAAATGAAATTTTAAGGAAAAAATATTAATGACCTTTTAGGTTACGTAGGATTGTGTCGCAAGAAGTATCTTGTGGCACTTTTTTTATTCTTTTATTATTTCTGAACAGATTTTTGAGCTTTTTAATACCATAGATGTTCCATTACCAGGATGTATTGAAGCACCTGTAAAGTATAAATTTTTAATCTTTGGTAATGTACATTGAGGCCTAAATACTAAACTTTGATTTAAATTATGGCTTATTCCAAATGCAGATCCTGCATAGGTATTAAATATATTTTTTAAATCAATAGGAGTTAAATGATGTTTAAACAATATATGAGATTGTAGATCTTCTAATCCTGGAATTTTTGAAACAATACTCAACAAGTTATTGCTTAATTTACTGATGGTATCACTATTCCAATAAATATTTTTATAAAGTAAATTTGGAACTCTCACCATAATATTTATTGTTTCACATCCTAAAGGACAAAGTGAATTATCTATAGAACTAGGACAATAAATATAGAGTGACGGATTAGATGAGAGCTTTCCTTTAAAAGGAGCCTCTATGTTTTTTCTGAAATCCTTATTAATAAATATATTATGTACATTAAGTAAAGGATACTTTTTATCTAAAGCTAAATAAATAATAAAAGTAGAGCAGGAGTGTTCAAGATTATTAATGTTTTTTGATATCTGAGTGATAGATTTATCTTTTAGTAAATTATTAATTGCATAAGAATAATCACTTGAACAAACTACTAAGTCACTATGTATGTTTTTATTTTTTATTTTAATCCCTATAGCGGTATTATTTTTTAATAATATCTCATCTACTGGAGAAGAAAGATGAATTTTACCACCAAGATCTAAAATTAATTTTCTTAATGATTGAATATAGGAATACATTCCACCTTTTATATAATAAAGTCCTTGATATTGAGTTGCCGAAGGAATTAAATTATAAATACTAGGGGAACTAAAGGGAGATACTCCTACATACATAGATTGAAACAAAATATAATTTATTAATTTTTCAGATGATATAAACTTTTTACAGTCTTTATAGCAAGAGTTTAAAGTATGTAATTTATAAACTTTACTTAAAGTTAATGGATTAAAAAAGTTATTAGTATTTATAAATGATGTATTTAAAAAATATTTTTCAGCTAATAAATATTTTTTATAATTGGTTGATAAAAAGTTAAAGTAAGAATACATATCATTTAAATCATTATTTGTTATATTATTTATAGTTTTACAAAGAGATGGTAAGTCTGTTTGAAAAGTATAATTTGTATTATCATAATAAAAAACTTTATAAAGATTGTTAAGAGGAATAAAAGAAAAATAATCTTTATAATTTTTATTACAATAAGAAAAAATTTCAGTATAATCATTAGGAATCATTAGCAAGGAAGCAGTTAAATCAAATTTAAAATCAGCAAATTTAACTTGACTAATTTTGCCACCAAGCGATTTGTTTTTTTCGTATAAATCAACATTAAAACCATCCTTTAATAACCTAGCAGCTATAGATAAACCACCTATACCACCACCAATAACAATTGCTTTTTTCATTTAAATCACATCCTTGAATTAAGGCTTAACCTCCTAATGTAATGTCTTGAGTTGAATACCATTCTAGTGCATCGTATATATGTTGAGGTTTAAAATCAGGCCAATAATCATCAACTACATAAAAATCAGAATAAACTGATTGTATAGGTAAAAAACCACTTAATCTTCTTCTTCCACCCCATCGAATAATTAAATCGATTCTAGAAATATCTTTTGAGTGTAATACTAAATCTAAATTATTTCTTTTTGTATGTGTTTGTCTAGATAAGTTTAAATCCCATTCCCAACCATAATTAACTAAAAAGTTTACCTTTATTCCACCTTTTCCAAAAGTCCTTCTTGTTGTAAAAGGTAACAATTCAGGGGGGAAGCAAGGAGATTCGATGTTTCCAATAACTAGTAATTCTGCGTTTTCATTAGATAGTAACTTTACAGCATCTATACAAGCTTTTATAAATGCATCCTTTTGAACAGTAGGTCTTTTAGTATTATCAGTAGTAAATCCATAGTAAGTTATTTCTTTTATACCTAGATTTTCACATAGTTTAAATAGTACAAGTCCAGGATTAATACCTATGTTATAACCCTTTTCCTTTGAAAGACCATTATTTTCAGCCCAACGTCTATTGCCATCAGGAATAATGCCAATATGTTTAGGAAGTCTCATAAAATCACTCCTTCTATTATATTTATAAATTTATGCTATATAGTATTGCTAATTTTAATAATGTTAATACAGTAAAAGTTTATTTTTGGATATAAAATTGATAAATAGCAAATAAAACGAATTAAAAATAGTAAAATTTGATTAAAATTCGGATATATGACGAAAAATATGTTAAATGATATCTGGTAATGTTGACAAATATAAATCGAATTGGTAACATTTAATTAACACGAAGAATATAAATAAAAAATATAATAATGTTCGTGTTTTGAAAAATATGTATGTGGAGGTATAGAATGTTAGGGTTTAAATGCATTTTTGTAGAAAAAAAAGATGGCTTTAATGTTGAAGCTAAGAGTCTTATGGAAGATTTCAAAAGTAATTTAAGAATAGAAAATCTTCAAGCTGTAAGAGTAGTAAATAAGTATATATTAGGTGAAATGAAAGAGGAATACTATCAAAAATCTTTATATACAATATTTGCTGAAAAGACAGTAGATAATTTATATGAAGAAAATATTCCTATAAGTGATGATGAAATAGCATTTGCTGTAGAATTTTTACCAGGACAATATGATCAAAGAGCTGACTCAGCATCTGAATGTATTGGATTATTAGGAGCTGAGGAAAGAGTTGAAGTAAAATCAGCTAAGGTTATAGTTTTGAAAGGAAAATTAACTAAAGAAGATATAGAAAAAATTAAGAGTTACTATATAAATCCTGTAGATTCTAGAGAAGTAGCAATAGATAATATTGAACTTTCTTCAAAATTAGCAGAGCCTAACGATGTAGAAATACTTCATAATTTTATTAATAAAGATAGAAAAGAAATAGAAGACTTCCATAAAGAATTAGGACTAGCAATGAGTGTGGATGACTTATTGATGATAAGAGATTATTTTAAAAGTGAAGAAAGAACACCAACTATTACTGAAATAAGGGTAATTGATACTTATTGGTCAGATCACTGCAGACATACAACATTCAGTACTGCAATTGAAGATGTAACTTTTGAAATAGGTGAATTAAACAATGCAGCACAAAAATCATATGAAGCATATTTAAAATCAAGAGATTTCGTTTATGGAGAAACTGATAGAGACGAAACTTTAATGGATATAGCAGTTATTACTATGAAAGAAATGAGAAAAAGAGGTATGCTAGACGACCTAGATGTTTCTGAAGAAATAAATGCTTGTTCAATAAAAGTTAACATAGAAACAGATAAGGGTAATGAAGAATACTTAGTGATGTTTAAAAATGAAACACACAATCACCCAACTGAAATTGAACCTTTTGGTGGAGCAGCAACTTGTTTAGGAGGGGCTATAAGGGACCCACTATCAGGTAGAACATACGTATATCAAGCAATGAGAGTTACTGGTGCAGCAGATCCAACAGTACCAGTAGAGAATACTATAAAAGGTAAATTACCACAAAGAACAATTACTTTAGGAGCGGCTCATGGCTATAGCTCATATGGTAACCAAATTGGGTTAGCAACTGGACAAGTTTCAGAAGTATATCATCCAAACTATGTTGCTAAAAGAATGGAAGTTGGTGCTGTTATAGCAGCAGCACCAAAAGAAAATGTAATAAGAGAAGAACCACAATCTGGTGATATAGTAATTCTTCTTGGAGGAAGAACTGGAAGAGATGGTGTTGGGGGAGCAACAGGTTCATCGAAGGAACATACTGAAGATTCAATAAATGAATGTGGAGCAGAAGTTCAAAAAGGTAATGCACCAACAGAAAGAAAAATTCAAAGATTATTTAGAAATGCTGAAATAGCTCAAATGATTAAAAGATGTAATGACTTTGGAGCTGGGGGAGTTTCAGTAGCAATTGGGGAATTAACCAGAGGGTTAGATATCAATTTAGATAAAGTTCCTAAAAAATATGAAGGTTTAGATGGAACTGAAATTGCAATTTCTGAATCACAAGAAAGAATGGCTGTAGTAGTTAATAAGGAAAATGTAGATAGATTTATAGAGTTAGCTAAAGTAGAAAACTTAGAAGCGGTTGTTGTTGCAGAAGTTACAGATACTGAAAGATTAAGAATGTATTGGAGAGGTAAAGAAATAGTTAACTTAAAGAGAAGCTTCTTAGATACAAATGGGGCAAGACAAGTAACTAATGTAGAAGTTAAGTTACCAGGAGAATATCCTTTAACAGTTGGGGATGTAAATGTTAAAGAAGAGTGGTTAAATAACTTAACAAAATTAAATGTTGCTTCACAAAAAGGATTAGTTGAAAGATTTGACTCTACTATTGGTGGAGGAACAGTTCTTATGCCATATGGTGGTAGGGATGCAAATACAGAACAAGAAGCAATGGTTGCTAAGATTCCAGTATTAAATGGAGTAAGTGAAGAGGCTACAATAATGAGTTATGGATTAAATCCAGATTTAGGAGTATGGAGTCCATATCATATGGCATACTACTCAATAATAGAAGCAGTTACAAAGCTTGCAGCTGTAGGTGGAGATTACAGAAAAGCAAGATTGACTCTTCAAGAGTATTTTGAAAAATTAGGAAAGAGTCCAGAAAGATGGGGTAAACCATTTGCAGCACTACTTGGTGCATACCAAGCACAAATAGATTTAGGAATACCTGCAATTGGTGGTAAAGACTCAATGTCTGGAAGTTTTGGAGATGTAGATGTACCTCCAACATTAGTAGCTTTTGCTGTTGGAGTAGAAAAGGCAAAGAATATAATTAGTGCAGAATTTAAAGAAGTTGGTTCAAAATTAGTATTCTTAATGGCAGAAAGAAATGAAGATTACACATTAAAGGTAGAAGGATATAAAAAGAATTTAGAGAAGTTACATGAGCTTATTTTAGAAGGTAAAGTAATATCAGCTTCAAGCGTTAAGTTTGGTGGAGCTTCTGAAACACTTTCAAAGATGGCTTTCGGAAATAAAATTGGGGTTAAATTCTCTAATCTAACTAAAGAGGAGTTATTCGGATTAAACTATGGAAGTTTAGTTTTAGAAGTAAAATCTGATGTAAATGTAGATGAAGAATTTAAAGGATGCGCTTACAAGGCAATAGGATGCACAATTAAAGATGAATTAATAGTTTCACAAGAATATGATTTGAATTTAAAATTAAATATTTTAGAAGAAACTTATGAAAAGAAATTATCAAAGGTATTTAAAATTAAAACTACTGATAAAAATGAATCAGTTAAGGAAGTCTTATACAATGAATCAAATGTTAAATCACCTATTATAAAGGTTGCTAAACCAAAGGTAATAATTCCAGTATTCCCAGGAACAAACTGCGAATATGATTGTGAAAGAGCATTTAGAAATGCTGGAGCAAAAACAGAAACTTTAGTATTTAGAAATTACTCTAAAGAAGCTTTTGCAGAGTCAATTGAAAACTTAGAAAAGCAAATTAGAGAAAGTCAAATAATAATGTTACCAGGTGGATTCTCGGCTGGAGACGAACCAGATGGCTCAGGTAAATTCATATCAACAGTATTTAGAAACGAAAGAATTAAAGATGCAGTTATGGATTTATTAAAGAATAGAGATGGATTAATGTTAGGTATTTGTAACGGCTTCCAAGCATTAATTAAGTTAGGATTAGTACCTTATGGTGAAATAGTTGATATTGAAGAAGATATGGCAACATTAACTTATAACGAAATTAATAGGCATATGAGTTCAATAATTAAGACTAAGGTTGTTTCTAAGAAATCACCATGGTTTAGTGGAGTAGAATTAGGAGACATCCACAATGTTGCAATTTCTCATGGAGAGGGTAGATTTGTTGCTCCAGAAAAACTATTAAAACAATTAGTTGAAAATGGACAAGTAGCAACTCAATATGTTGATAATAAAGGAAATATAGCATTAGACATGCCATTTAATCCAAATGGGTCAATGCTTGGAATAGAAGGTATAACAAGTCCAGATGGTAGAGTTTTAGGGAAAATGGGACACTCTGAAAGAATTGGAGAAAACCTATATAAAAACGTACCAGGAAACTTTGATCAAAAGATTTTCGAATCAGGAGTTAAGTATTTTAAATAAAATTTAAAATAGTTAAGAGTTAAGAGTTAATAGTTAAAAGTTAAAGAATAAAGTCAGCGTAATTGATTTTAGAAACTTATTAAGGAGTTTCTACCTAAACTACTAACTATTAACTAAAAACTACTAACTACAAAAAGGTGGTTTTAAAAATGAAGGTAGCAATATTTTTTGGATCTAAATCTGATACAGAAATAATGAGAGGAGCAGCTAACTGCTTAAAAGAATTCGGAATTGAGTATAAAGCATTTGTTTTATCAGCTCACAGAGTTCCAGAAAAGTTAGAAGAAACTTTAAGAGAATGTGAAGCACAAGGATGTGAAGTTGTAATAGCAGGTGCAGGACTTGCAGCACACTTACCTGGAGTAATAGCTTCTCAAACAACAATGCCAGTTATAGGAGTTCCTTGTAAAGGAGCTATTGAAGGATTAGATGCATTATTTTCAATAGTGCAAATGCCAAAATCTATTCCTGTTGCAACAGTTGGAATAAATAATGCTTACAATGCTGGAATGCTTGCAGTTCAAATGTTAGCTGTTGGAGATAAAGAATTAAAAGCTAAATTAGTTGAATATAGAAAAGAAATGAAAGAAAAGTTTATAGCTGAAAATGGTGAAGGAGTGGATTTATAATGGAAAAATTAGAAATGATGTACGAAGGTAAGGCAAAGAAAATATATGCTACAGATAAGGCTGATGAAGTTGTAGTATATTACAAAGATGATGCAACGGCTTTTAATGGCGAAAAGAAAGGTCAAATCGAAGATAAAGGTGTTTTAAACAATGCAATTACGTCAATGTTATTTGAAATGTTAAATAACAAGGGAATTCCAACTCACTTTATTGAAAAGCTAAATGATAGAGAACAATTATGTAAAAAGGTTGAAATAGTACCACTAGAAGTGATTGTAAGAAATGTTGCAGCTGGTTCAATGGCTAAGAGATTAGGATTAGAAGAAGGAACAGAACTTAAAACAACAGTATTTGAATTATCATACAAGGATGATTCACTAGGAGATCCATTAATAAATCATTACCATGCAGTTGCTATAGGAGCAACAACTTTTGAAGAATTAGAAAAGATTTATTCTTTAACAGCAAAAATAAATGATATTTTAAAGGATATGTTCTTAAAATCTAACATAAGATTAATAGATTTTAAATTAGAGTTTGGTAGATATAACGGAGATATAGTTTTAGCAGATGAAATTTCACCAGATACTTGCAGATTCTGGGATGCAACTACTGGAGAAAAGTTAGATAAAGACAGATTCAGAAGAGATCTTGGAAATGTTAAAGATGCATATGTTGAAATCTTAAAGAGAATACAAGAATAGTTTAGATAGTTTCAAGTTTCAAGTTACAAGTGGTAAGTTGAGGAATAAAGTTGATTCAAATCAGTTTTAGGAAAAATAAACTTTAAGAAACTACGATAGCAGTTTCTACCTAAACTACTAACTCAGAACTAATAACTATTAACTCAAAACTATTAACTAATTAACGGGGGTAGGAGTATGAATCTAAAGTTGGACAATATTATAATGGATCCAAGTAATGATAAATTTAAAGATGAATGTGGAGTATTTGGTATTTATTCTAATAATCCATTAGATGTTGCTTCAGTAACATATTACGGTCTATATGCACTTCAACATAGAGGGCAAGAAAGTGCGGGTATAGCTGTTGCAAATGGTGAAGATATAAATATTAAAAAAGGAATGGGGCTTATAACAGAAGCATTTTCTCAAGAAGATATAGATAGTTTAAAGGGATTTGCTGCTATTGGACATGTTAGATATTCAACAAGTGGTGATACTAGAATAGAAAATGCACAGCCATTATTAAGCCAAACAAAGCTAGGACCAATAGCTATGGCTCATAATGGAACTTTAGTTAATGCAGATGTTATTAGAGAGTTATTAGAAGATGGAGGACATATATTCCATACATCAATTGACTCAGAAGTAATTGCTAATTTAATTGCAAGAGGCGCTAAAAAAGGTGTTGAAAGAGCTGTATTAGATGCTATTCAAGCTGTTAGAGGATCATTTGCAATGGTTATATTAACTGAAAATAAGCTTATTGGTGTAAGAGATCCACATGGAATAAGACCTCTTAGTTTAGGAAAAATTGAAGAAGGCTATGTATTAACTTCAGAAAGTTGTGCTTTAGATGCAATTGGTGCAGAGTTAGTTAGAGATATTGAGCCAGGTGAAATTGTTGTAATTGATGAAAATGGAATAAATTCATATAGATATTCTGAAAATACTCAATGTCAAACTTGTGCTTTTGAGTATATATATTTTGCTAGACCAGATTCTATAATAGATGGATTAGATGTTCATGAATCAAGAGTTAGAGCTGGAGAACAATTATATAAAGAATTCCCAATAGATGCAGATGTAGTTGTTGCAGTTCCAGATTCAGGTATACCAGCGGCAATAGGATATGCTAAAGCATCAGGAGTACCTTATGATACTGGATTTGTAAAGAATAGATATGTAGGAAGAACATTTATTACACCATCTCAAGAGGTAAGAGAAAGAGCTGTAGCGGTTAAGTTAAATCCTTTAAAGGTAAATATTAAAGATAAGAGAGTTATTCTTATAGATGATTCTATAGTAAGAGGAACGACTTCAAAGCATTTAGTAGAATCATTAAGAAGAGCAGGAGCTAAAGAAGTTCACTTCTTAGTAGCATCTCCAGTTGTTCAATATCCATGTTACTTTGGAATTGATACTCCTTACAGAAAAGATCTTATAGGAGCTAATCATTCTATAGAAGAAATGAGAGAAATAATTGGCTGCGATTCTTTAGGATATTTATCAATGGATGGTATGTACAAGTGCTTTAATGCAAATCAAGGATATTGTGTAGGATGTTTCAATGGAATATATCCAGTTGCGACACCAATAGAAACTGAAAGGTAGGTAATTTAAATGATAACTTATAAAGAGGCTGGGGTTAATATAGAAGAAGGTTATAAGTCAGTAAAGCTTATAAAAGAATATGCACAAAGAACAATGAGTGAATATGTTTTAAATGGTCTTGGAAGCTTTGCTGGAATGGTTGAATTACCAGAAGG
>OMGY01002113.1_pt1 | contig 15699 bp, 12 predicted proteins | sample 1674461 | NCBI WGS metagenome assembly OMGY01 (sample SAMN05578579, study PRJEB25193) | human gut metagenome | biome: Human Microbiome; feature: human-associated habitat; material: feces | host: Homo sapiens | place: USA:Birmingham
ATAAAAAGCAAAGAATATCCACCATCTAAGATTATTGCTATCAAGCTAAAAATAATTACTCCAGAAAATATAAGTAATGTTAATTGGCGATTACTGAATACGGCAGATAATGGAAGGCTGTTTTGTTCTTTCAGTATGATACCGTGGATGCTTACCCAAAACAATAGTATAGGAATATATACACCAAAATTTGAAAGATGTTCAGGAACTCTCATTGTTGAAAAATAATAAGTAAGGAATAAAACTATAACTGCTATAAGGGAGAAAATGATATGCCTCCATTCTGACTTAAAAACAAAAGCAACTCTTTTTCTATGATATATCACTGTAAAAATAAAACACAGCCAGCTTGCCATAAATTGTATGAAATAGAGAAGGAAAAATATTTTACTTGACACCAATACGCCAATAAGAGCAAAAATACAAGTTCCCATCAGGCAGAGATTAATTAATTTCTGATATTTGTATCCGCTGTTTTGGAACAAAAACATTAGTATGAATTTAATGGAAACACACCATATTACCGGGCTTAAAGCGAAAAAAATAGTGTTTGTGATGGAGTTGCCCGAAGCAGCTAAGAGTATATACCAACTTTCTAATGCTAATAAACCACAAAATAGGGAAATAGTTTTATTTTCCCTAATGTTGCAGGAACTTACATAAGTAACATCTATTAGCAGCAAAGACGATAAAAATAAGGGAATGACACCTCTGGTGTTTAAATGAAAATCTGCATGAGCGGTCAGCCCCATATATGCAATGAGTAAAATAGAATTTATAAAAAGCAGTAGCTTTAAAATTGTTTGCTTCATGTTTTGCCTCCTTCCTATTTTCTCATTAAATTATATTATCTCTCTGTGAACAAATAAAGTGTAAGAAATCGCCGAGCTATAAAACTCGATGATTTCATATAGCTTTTTATTTCTTTAGAACTGTTTTACAGCAAGTATGGACAGTCATACAGTAATATATCATATAAATTATAAATGTAAGCAGAATAGCGATAAACGTAGGAATATACAGAATAAGGCTTTCTTTCAGAATGTTCTGCATAAGGGCTGTCCTGTATACTAATGTTGCAAAGACACAGTCTACCAACCCGAATAAAAACGGAATACTAAAAAAAGATATCGTCTGCTTCTTTATTATTTTTTTCACCGTTCTGTCTGTGTATCCCATTTTTCTTAAGATTTCATAATCAGCCTTCGAATCGCTTATGGCAGAAAGATTATTAAAATATAATATGCTTCCAGTTGCGATAAAAAACAAGATTACAAGAAATCCAAGCAGTAAGAAGGTTGAACTGCTTAGGGAAAATATCTCATGTATCCTATGCGAGTTTCCCTGTAAATAAGGACTATCATTTAAATATTCGGATAAATCAAGAAACAGAGCTTCATTATCTTTGATTGACTGCCCATTTATACTTAGGACTTCCGTTTCGGGGCTAATTTCTTTTGCTATTGCATCATATAAGTCGTCACTTACAATCAAAGTACCAATGCTATTTGCAAATGAAATGGGATTATCTAAAGTAGTTGCGATGACTGTTACAGATATTTCTTCATTACCTATAAGCAAAGGATAAACATTACCCGTTTCGTCATTGTCTGAAGCTGGCTGGTATTTTACTAAAATACACTCACTATCGTGTAGCTCGCCAATTTGTTCCAAAGCCCCTTTTTTTCCTTGCGCTTCTAAGAGAGCTATATAGTTTGAATAAGAGATACATTCAAATCCTGCATTTCGCAGAATTTTTTCGTTATCTGAATCGCCTTTAGAGCTTCCTGCACTATATTCCAAAGGAACTTGTTCGGAAGTAGATGTAACTTTATAAATATTCGTTTGCAGGAATGAAACATCATTTTTGGACGAATGCTCATTTACAATTTGTTTGATTGCATCTATTTCGCTTTCATTTTCAATTCTACATTCAATTTCTGACGGTGCCATACGTGACACAGCAGCTATTGGATAGTATAAAGATAAAGCCATAACGCTGGAGACGGTAAGCGTTGCTGCGGATAACAGTGTAAGCATGATTAAAGTCTTAGAGTTTGAACGCATACGGTATATGAAATTTGGGGAAGTAATTATTTTTGTTTCTGTATAAAACTTCCGTTTGTTGTTTTTGCTTATGTGTACTACAAAAGGAAGAAAGGATGAAATAAAAAGTATTGTTCCCACAACTACGAGTACAAGTGTCAGCATGGCAATGGGGGTATAACCAATCGAAAACCAAACAGATTTATCTCCTCTGAGGATATCCAATGCAAGAACATACCCCAAAATAATGCAGCAAAAGCCAACGATGGCAGGAACAGCATGAAATTTCATTTTTCGTTCAGCACTTTTTTCAAATCTAACTAATCCCATAAGCGATGTCTTGAAAAGAAACCTGCTGTTAGACAGCATCAATACAATCACGATAGCAAAAATAAAGCAAGCTGTTTTTGCAATGGCATTGACATTGAAAAAGGGTATTTTTGAATTATTGATAGATAAATCCAGTAACTTGGTTATGCCAAAAACAATGCCTTTATGAAAAAAACTACCGAGAAGTATTCCTACTATAAACGCTCCAAAACAAACCAGTAAATTCTCTGTTGTCAGCAATGACAACACTGTGGTTTTTCTATATCCTAATAATGCGTAAACACCAAGTTCTTTTGTTCGACGACGTAAAAAGAAACGGTTGGAATATGACATATAAAAAACAACAAAAGCCATTAGGAATACAGAAATTACGTTACACATCATTTCAACCCGCCCGTTACCAGATATCTTTTCAAGCATAACTGTATTCATTGAGAATGAAGTAAATGCAAAAAAGACAGTAATTACAAATGATACAGAAAGCAGGTAAAGGGCGTAAAATGAAAAATTTTTTTTAAGATTTTTAAGTGCCATTGATAAATTATTCATAAATTTTGTCCCCTTATCTTTCCGTATCTAATTTGGCTACTTCCTGTGCAATGGTTTCATAGAATGTTCGTCTATCGGCATCCTGTTTAAGAAGTTCGCGTATAATGCTTCCGTCTTTGAAAATCAGAATACGGTTAGCAAAACTTGCAGCGTATGCATCATGTGTGACCATTAGTATAGTGGTATGCAATTCTTCATTTGCTTCTTTCAAAGTTTTTAATAACTCGGTAGCAGAGTTTGAGTCCAATGCTCCTGTCGGTTCATCAGCAAATAAAATACTTGGCTGTTTTACAATGGCTCTTGCCGCCGATGCTCGTTGTCTCTGCCCGCCAGACAGCTCGTTTGGATATTTGTCTAACTGAGAGGCAATGCCAAAGCGTTCTGCTAAACTCTGCACCATTTTTTCGATTTTTTTATGCGGAAGCTTTTGTAAAGTGAGTGGGACAGAGATGTTTTCTCGGATGGTAAGGCTGTCAAGTAAAAAGTATTCCTGAAATATAAATCCAAGATTATCCCTGCGGAAATCCGCAGAACCTGTGTCGCTCAGTTGTTTTAAATTAACACCATTGATTATAATGCTGCCACTTGTAGGGGTATCAATAGTGGAAAGAACATTAAGCAATGTAGTCTTTCCAGAGCCAGAAGCACCCATAATAGCGATAAATTCACTTTCTGCTACATTGAAAGATACTTTATTTAGGCTTGGACGTTGCCCTTTAGCATAGATTTTTGTTACTTCATTTGCTTCTAATAATGTTGCCATATTTTAATCTCCTTTTCGTTTGATAGTTTCATTGTACTTTTTCTGCTTAAAAAGCGAATGAGTAAATCAGGCAATTTTTTTAATCGTATTGTCTGTTGGTGTGATAAAGGAGATAAAATCTATGATTTATGATGAATGGGTGTTTCACGATGTGGAACATATTTATTTGCAGCGGCAGCGTACCTATCTGGGCGGAAACAGTTATCTGAGCAGTATTGACAAGTCCGCTAAGACCGGGAGTCTCACACTTGAAAAGTTTCCCGAACAGCACTATACCAAAGCAGGCCGCAAATGAAAGCTGAAAGCCAGGAATGTATACGTTAAGCGGATTAATGAGCACAAGCACGATACACGCGGCGCTCAGAGAATTAAGACTGTCGTAGCCCTCCAAAAGCACAGACGAGCCAAGCATAATCAAAAACATTATTATAGCTCTTGTTATGGATACCGAAAAGCCGCATATGGCCCCATAGCAAAGGAGTATGCCCGCAACCACAAAAAAGCCCAGCTTCTTTGAAAGCCCCAGCCGCTTAATCACAAACATAAGCGCGTATGCGATTATTCCCACATGCAGGCCGGATACGCTGAAAATATGTACAATGCCCAGCTCGGAAAAGCGCTCATAATAGGGGGAATATGTCACCTCGTCATTTCCCAGCAGCATGCCTGAAACCAAAATCGCCTGCTCCTCAGGCAGGGCTTGGCTGATATTATCATTTATCCTGCCTCTGAGCCGCTGGAAAATTCCCCAAAAATCATCCTGGTTATCCACAATGACAGGCCTCGCCCGCAAATGCGGAATAATATATTCCCCGGCCAAACATCATCACTCTGAAATTAGGCCGGAAAGGACCGTCCGGCTCAGAGGGTATGCTGATACTTACAGGAACCCTTATTACGTCCCCGTAATTATGCTCTGAATAATATTCATTATCTATATAAAGAGCGGTTTTCCCCTTCAGATATACATTTTGACTGCCTGCCTCCAGCCTGCATTCATCCAAATTAAGGGAAACCCGTTCATCCCCCTGGATAACAGGCCCGCATACCCTGCCCTGGATGTAGACCTTTCCTTCGGGAGGCTGTACAAGGGATACGTTATAATTTGCCCAGCCGTACCAGGATACGGCTAAGAAGCAGAGAAGCGCTGCAATACAAAACACCCTTATCTGCCGTACAAAAACAAATAGCAGGCAGGTAATAATTGCAGCGGCGCAAGAAATTATGATTAATTCTGAAAATCCAGCCGCTCCGCCGAGAACTCCGCCGGCAATTAATATGACAGCCAGAAAAAAGGGGTATCTGGGATTGACCAGCCTTACCCGCCGGCCGCCGGTTGAGAGGAGATTGCTCTCAGAGCTCATAGCATGAACATTCCTCCGCACATACTGCGCTGCAAATACTCAGAGCCTTTTTAAGCAGCTCCTCCTGCTTCATAGCAGGCATAAAATGAGTAAGTATCAAAGATGCGCCCGCTTCAAGAGCCGCTTTGGCGGCAAGCCGGCAATGCATATGAGGAGAGGAAGGCGTCCATTTTTCTTCAGGAGTCCCCACGTCGCAGAGCATTTTGCCGCGTCCACGCGCAAACTGCGCAAGCTCCCCGGCGCTGTTGCAGTCCCCCGAATATACAAAATCCCCTTCCCTCTTAAAGCGCATTGCATAGCTTGCCACAGGATGCTTCATTAAAGCAAAGCTTATATGCATTCCCGCAAAATTTATATCCGGGCAGTCATCTATGGGAGTAAAATCAAAAACGGGGGATTTTATCAGCTCCCAAAGAGCGGAAGGCGCAAAAACAGGCATAGGCTTTTTCAGTTCTCCCCGCATTCCCTCCAGCATATATTTCAGCAGAAAAATATCGTTTATATGGTCATAATGTACATGGGATATAAAAATGCCGCTCAGGTCAACAGGTTGGATATATTCCTGCAAACGGGCCAGCACCCCGCTTCCCATATCCAAAAGCACATGATTTCCCTCGCTTTCAAGCAAATAGCCCGAAGTAGCGCCATGGGCAGGAGCATATGGGCCGTATTTCCCCAAAACCGTCAGTTTCATAATCCTTCACCCTTTAATATCTAAGATACAAGTATGCCGTAATCAGGTATTAATGGCCTTAAAGCGGAGATATACCGCCCAAATGTTTCAACGGGAACGCCGTCAGCCAGGAAACGCACCTCTTCAAAGCCGGAATTAAAGCATAAAGTATTAACAATGGCATACGCCAGGCACCTTTCCTGCTCATAGGACAGCACGCCAAGCGCCTCATGGAAAGCCTGAGAAAAATTAACATTCAGGCATTCGCCCGTTCTGTAGAGGCTCAGCACCGCTTCAGAATAAAGTATATCTCCCTGAGGAGATAAGAGATCCTCCAATTCAGCCATCCCCCCCGTCTGACCTTCCAATATGCCCGCGAGCAGTTCGCGCGAGGCTGTAAGCTCATCATAAGCATAAACAGCCGCCGTCCGTGCAGTAAGCCCCGAAAAGCTTTCATTGGGGAAATAGCACTGCAAATTAGTGCGGATAAGGCTCAAAAAACCTGAGATTTCCGAGGAATAAGTATAAACCGAATCATAATCCTCGGCAGTCTGAACTAAAATTTCCACTGTTATATTCTGCATAGTGGGATACAGATGGTAAAGGGTAAGGGCCAGCGCGGGCACGGCAGCCCAAAGCTGGTCCTGCACCGGATAGCTGTCCCTGGCCAAAAACCTTATGGACAGGGTTTGTCCGTCATAACTGGACGGCTCAAAAAGGGTAATATTGTTTTCAAAAACCGAATAGCCCTCAGTGGCAGGGCCAAGTATAAGCTGATTAATAATCTGGTCGGCATAATCCGTCCCCTTGAAGGTTATCCTGCGCACCTCAGGCACATAAACCCCGCCCGAAGAGGAGGCGCGGAAATAAAGCGGAACATATGCTTCCTCTTTATAAAAGCTGCCCGACTCAAACGCATTTTGCACGCTTTCCCAGTTTGACACAATCGCCTGAGGGTCGTCAGCCTCCGCGTCAAACGCCATAACGGGATGGGCGTCATAGCCCGGTATGCTGAGCTGCCTGCCCTCGCACCCTATTGATACATAGTTAATTTCTTCCAAGGCGGTAAAGGTATTGGCCAAGCTGGAAATCATCTTAGCAACGGCAAGGGGCTGCTCGTATCTCAGCTCGTCCGAAAAATTTATATACAGCACGTCCCCCTGCCGCCTTATGCTGCGCAGCTCCACAGAACTGCTGAAAACGCCCTTATAGCCGTCTCTTAAACAATTATCCCGCTCCATCAGCGCATTTGCTATCGCCTCATATTTTCCCTCATTCCCAATATATATGGGTTGGGTTGAATAGCTCAGCTGATTATTATTGAAAGTATATAATCTATAATAAGCAGGCTCATTATTCAGCTCCGCCTGAGAAGAATAACCAGGGGAAGGCGCATCCTGCTGGGAACTGCAGGCGCAGAGCAAAAGCAGGCAGGCTGCCGCAAGCAATGCGGCTATTTTTTTTGTGAGCTTTTTAAGCGCCATTTTACTCCTCCCCGCCGAATACATCCAGCACAAAGGAATAGCTTATACGCCAAATGCCTGAGCTTCTTATAAAAGAAACGGGAATATCTGTATAGCTTCTTTCTCCTGAATCAGAAGCCAGGGTGTAGCTTATCAATCCCCTGGCGCGCGAACCGTCTTCTGAAACTGTGTAGAACTCAGAAACCTCCGCTGAAACAAGTTCCTGCCCGTTTTGGGAGCAATCCGCCTCAAAGCCGGCTAAATCAGGCCGCAGTATGCCGGTAGAGGAATCAGAGGAAAGATATTTATGAGCATCTTCAAGGTTGCCGCTTATTAAACAGGAGGCAAACTCCTTCAGCGCTGTATAAGGCGTCATAATATAGCTTTCATCCATAGCCAGAGGTTCCACATGTTCCTCCTCCCGCCCGTCTCCATAAAAGCCCATTTCGCCTCTGGTTGGCCGCTCGGTAACATTCTGCTCCTCACGCACTATATATAGCTGCACACGCGAATATCCCGTATTTTCTATTATGGTATTAACCACCGAATATACGGCCATGCGCTGTCTAAGGCACTGCCTTTCAAATTCTTCTTCACTTAACCCTTCTGTTTGTTCAAGAGTAATAAAATCATCTGACAAAGTTACAAAAACACAGTTGCCCTCAAAACTTATGCCCTCAAGCGTGGTATTTTCATTTATAACCCGGCTCAAAGCGCTGCTTACACCCTGCGGCCCGCTCAATAGCGCGCTGAGCAGCGCATATTCATACGAATTGTTGGGATAGGTGTCAATTCTCCTGAATTCAGAGGCCAGAATATCCTGGTCGGAAAAGCCGAAATACAGCGCCGCAGAAGATACGGACGAACTGGTCGGGTTAGTTGCCTGAAGCTGCGGAGCATCCCCGCTCTGACCTCCGTCATTTAAATATAATCCCTGACACGAGCAGAGAAGAACAGCGCACATTACCGCAACAACTACTTTTACAGCTTTCATTTTCATCACTTCCCCTTATGCCTGCTGCTGGCTTATGGGCAATTCTACCGTAAAGGTGCTGCCCTCGCCCAGGGCGCTCTTTACACTGATAGTGCCGCCGTGCTGCTTGATTATATTATCCACTATGCTGAGTCCCAGGCCCGTCCCTCCCGAACCGCGGGAACGCGCCTTGTCCACCCGGTAAAAGCGGTCAAAGATGTGTGCCTGGTCAGCCTCGGATATGCCTATGCCCTGGTCTGTAATATCCACCACTGCATTTTTGCCTTTTTTGTAAAGCTTTATCTTTATAACTGTATCTTCGGGCGAATATTTTATAGCGTTGTCTATAAGATTGGAAAAAGCCTGCTGCAGCTTTGTCTGGTCGCCGTTTACCGTCAAATCCTCCGTCTCGTATTCAAGGGTTATTCCCTGCTTGCTGGCCAGAGGCTGGAGCATATGGTATACCCTGTCAATTAAATCCATAAGCTGAATGGGGACAAACCGGCTTTCAGCGCCGCTGTCATCCATGCGAACCAGAGTAAGCAAATCGTTTATAACATAATTAAGCCTGTCTATCTCATGGCTTATATCTCCTAAAAACTCCTCATAAAGCTCCCTGGAGGCATCAGGCTGGCTTAAAAGCGCGTCCACCAGTATCTTCATGGAGGCCAGCGGGGTTTTCAGTTCATGGCTCGCGTCTGAAACGAATTTATTTCTCGAAGCGTCCAAATGCTCCAATTTTTCACTCATAATATTAAAGGAAGCGGCAAGCTCGGCTATTTCGCTCTTGCCCTTTACCTGGGCGCGCACTGAAAAATCCCCTTTGGCCATATCCCCTATTTTCTCGGTCATGTCCCTGATAGGCTGTATGGTCCTGAGAGTAAGCAGCAGCATAAAGGCAAAGAACAGCGCTCCGGCTATCGTACTAACTATTATAAGGCGCAATGAAAAGGCATTTATCCTGTCCACCACGTCCTGAATGGAAATAGAAGCGACCAGAGCATATCTTTCCCCATCAGAAGAAAGCATGCGCTCAACATAGCAGACGGCCCAATATTCCCGCCTGCCTTCCTTATAGGGCAGATAGCTGTTATACTGCTCAGCGCTTTGGGAGATTATCTCCTGGGTATAGGTAAGCCGGGAAGAACCCTCTCCGTCAATTAGAACGCTGTTTGTAGCATCGTTTTCAAAATGTGTGCCCGTAAGCTCGCTGTAGGTATCCACCAGCACTGTGCCGTTAGGATCCAGCACGAACACCCGGCCTTCAAATTCGCGTGCAAATTCCTCGCAGCCGGCGTATAATTCCTCCGAATGCCCAAGCTCATTTTCAATCTTAAGGGCACTGGACGAAACCGCCTGCTGCTGAACTGAAAAACGCTGCTCCAGCAATGTATCCCCCATAAAGGATATAACCAGATAGTTAACGACAGTCAGGGAAAGCACCAGCATCACCAGATAAGAAGCGGTAAGCCTGAATTTTATGCTGTTTACAAACTTACTTATCCGAGAAATAATAGCCCACACCCCATTTTGTATAAACGTATTCCGGCTCTTCAGGGTTGCGCTCTATCTTTTTGCGCAACCGCCGTATGTGCACGTCTACCGTGCGTATATCCCCCATATACTCATATTTCCATATGGTTTCCAATAAATCCTCCCGCTTATATACCACCCCCGGATGAGTGATAAGCAGATGGAGTATGTCAAACTCTTTTGCTGTAAGCGGTATTTCTTCGCCGTTTATGGTAACGCTGCGCTTATTTAAATCCACCACCATATTTTTAGCCTTAATTATTTCAGGCCCCTGCGCAGAAGAACCCGTCCGGCGAAGTATAGTTTTAATCCTGGCCTTAACCTCCAATATATTGAAGGGCTTGAGGATATAATCATCAGCTCCGTATTCCAGCCCCAGGATCTTATCCATATCCTCTCCCATGGCAGTAAGCATTATGACGGGTATATTTGATTTTTCCCTTATTCTTCTCAAGACCTCCAGACCGTCTATACCGGGAAGCATAACGTCCAGCAATATAAGGTCGAAGCCGCCCTCTTCAAACTTTTTAAGCGCCTCTTCTCCGTCAAAGGCAGTATCCGTTTCGTAATCGTCCTGCTCAAGGCTGAATTTCAATCCTTTAACTATTATAGGTTCATCGTCTACAATTAATATTTTCTTAGGCATACTAACCCCCCGGTCTTAATAATAATAACGTAATTTGCTGAATATATTTTAACATAAACACGGCAAATAATCCACACATATTTTTAATTAACGCCTTATTTTCCGCGTTTTATAAAAACTGTTTACAACAGCGGCAAAAAATGATAAAATTATCACAAATAACGAGCGGAGGTTGGAAGGCTTTGAGGAAATTTACGGCAGTCTTATTAATGTTTATTTTTTTGTTCTCCTTCACGGTTTTTTCTGCCGCCCAGCTAAACGTGCTTCCGCAGAGCGCCGAGAATGTGCCTTCACCCCCGGAAATAGGCGCGCAATACGCCCTGCTCCTGGATTTGCAGACATACACAATACTTTACGAAAAGCAGGCGGATACACAAATGTCACCTGCCAGCCTGACTAAAATTATGACCGCACTGCTGGTTGCCGAAAGCGGAATGGATTTAAACACAGTAGTCACTGTTTCCAATACGGCCGTCAACGTCCCTTCAGGCAGTTCCATAATGGGGCTTGAGGCAGGCGACCAGATAACCCTTATTGATTTGCTGTACGGACTTATGCTGCGTTCGGGCAACGACGCGGCCTGCGCTCTGGCCGAGGCAATTTCCGGTTCTGTTGAGAGTTTTGTAGAGCTTATGAACTCCCGCGCGGCAGAATTGGGCATGAACAACACGCATTTTATCAATCCCCATGGGTTTGCCGATGAAACTCATTACACCACTGCCCGCGATATGGCTGTTTTATGCTGTGAATACATAAAATACGAGCTGCTGAATACCGTTGCGGCAACTTCCAGCTATGAAGTTAATCTTACCAGCAGGGACGGCACACAAAAAAGCTTTAGGATGAGCAATACCAATCCGCTGCTGACAGACAGCCAGTACGGCGATTATGTTACCGGTCTGAAAACAGGTTTTACCCAGCGTGCAGGCAACTGCATAATAATACGGTATCAGCGCGAGGGCAGGGATTTGCTCTCCCTTATATTCAACAGCCCGCAGGGCTACCGTGACAGCGACGCCGTAGCCCTTGCCGATTACGGCTATACCCAGTTCAGCACTATAGATTTGGCCAGGATTTTCCAGAACCGTTCAGTAGTAGTTACAGTGCAGAATTGCAGTACCGAGGACGAGCATAACGGACAGCTGGAGCTGCAAATGAGTTCCGCCGCTCCCACTTACTACACCACCACCGCCTCGGTTGCCAACCGCATAGTGTCAGGCAGCGATATACTTACGATAGAGACGCCTGCCAACATTTCAGCGCCGGTATACGCGGGAGACGAAATAGGCACGGTAACATATAAAATAAACGGCGAAACAATTTATTCCAACACGGTAACGGCTGCCAGGACAGTTTTCGCCCATATAAATATCCCCGACGATCTCGTTCCCATTGAAAGAGAAGACAATACCTCCGCCTTGGCGGCTATTCTAAGCAACAAGCTGCTTTGGATAGGTCTGGCGGCAGCAGTTGCAGCGGGTGTAGCCATATATATATTCATAAGAATAAGAAAGACCAAAGCGCGGCAGATGAACAGGCGGCGCACTACCGTTTTTGCACGGGAACGCTACCGGCAGAATAAGTATTATTAAATCAAAACTTATAATTATAAATGCCTTTTTTAACGGAGACGTTTCGTAAAGAAATGGTCTCCGGTTTCTTATAAACAGAATAAATATCCCCCGGCAAAGCCGGGGGTATTTCATATGCGGGCGAAGCCCTATGTTACTAGCCCGCGCGTCTCGTCGCGCAAGTACGGTTTGCCAGCCGCGAAAGATTTGTTACTTGCTACCCGTAAACGGGTTTAAAAGTTTCCCATTGTCAGTTGTTCTCCTGCTTTGTCTTCGTCCAATTGATGCCAGATATATTCTTCTATCTTCTTTGCATTTTTCCCTGCTGTATCTACGTAATATCCTCTGCACCAAAATTCTCTGTTCCGGTATTTATATCGAAGCTCGGGAAACTTTTCATAGATCATAAGGCTGCTTTTTCCCTTTAAGTACCCCATGAAACTTGAAACCGATGTCTTTGGTGGTATCTCCAAAAGCATGTGCACATGATCCGGACACACTTCTGCTTCTATGATCCGGATATTTTTCCAATTGCACAGTGTCCGCAATATTTCCCCTATTTCTCGCCGTTTCTCTCCGTAAAATACCTTCCTGCGATATTTCGGCGCAAATGCGACACTATTCTCTATCACACAGAGCTGTATGAATACCGACACGGAAAAATGCTTATGCATTTAAGATTTATCTTTGAAACATTGAGTGAATTAAACAGTCCCGGAGAATATATGCGTTACTATCGCCAACTGAGGGAGCTCACCACAAGGCAACTTGCAGAAAAGTTAAACATTGTACCGGCAACAGTTCTTGCCTATGAACAGGGGCGTTTCCCGATACCGTATGAAATTTCCATAGCTGCGGCTGAAATGCTACATATATCCGAAGAACTACTGTTTGATGATTTTTGTGTTTTCATAAGTGCGCCATATACAGAACTATTACATACGGTCAGAAAGCGTTATGGACTTAGCCAAGTTGATTTTGCACAAAAAGCCGGTATCAGCCCGAGCATCTATACAAAATGGGAGGCGGGTAACCGCAGACCGTCAAGAAAAATGTATCGGCAATTGGTAACTACATATCCCGAAATTAATATATGAAAATACAGCGTATCTGTTTTTTCCACAGGTACGCTGTATTTTTTATCGGCACATTGGTGTTATTGCCCGTTTTTCAGTAAAATAAAAGTACAATAAGACATAGGAGGAAAACAAAATGGAAAAATCATTATTTGAACAAATGGGCGGTACCTACACACAGCAAGGAGATTATATTCTGCCTAATCTCATATTACCTGTCGAAGAAGAGCAACCCATCGGTATATGGGGGCAGCGACACTTGCACTACATTAAGCAACATCGTAGAATACGTTATACGGAATTGTTTACAAGTGGCAAGCTAAATGCTTACCTTGCAGAACTCAACAATGAAGCTGAAGCAATGTTTTCCCGACTGATAAAGCAAATGGCAGAAAAGCAAGGCATAACTGAACAGTTGAAAGACAAAAATCCAATGGAATGGGTGCAACATATGAACAACATTCAGGTGTGTGCAAGAGAGATCGTAAACACAGAACTCATATATTCATAATGATTATACAACCCACAGATTCAAATGAGTCTGTGGGTTGTATCATTTTATTTATTCGGCACGATAATTGTCAGCAAATTTTTCCGTTCCTTGGTTGTAAGTTTCAGTTTGCCGTTGTTCACATATAGTTTATCAAAAAAGCTTTTTGGATGTCTGACTTTCCCCGGGCGAAAATGGTTCTTTATCTGAGAACTTACAACAATTCCATTACCCAAAAATCTTCCATATGATTCGAATAGGCAATTTCGTCTTGAATGGTTTTTACATAAGAGAAACCAGATTTTTGATAAGCACGGATGGCTCTTTGATTCCATGCGGCAACTCTTAGTAGTATTTTTCCGGTATGTCCTGTGAACTCACGCAGTTCTCTTACGCACTGTTTTACGAACATACTTCCGTTGCCTTTGCCGCAAAACTGTGGAGCCATTGACCAACCAACCCATAAGTCTGTGCCATCAAGCTGGCAGGTCACTTGTCCCAAAATTGTTTCGCCGTCAACTAAGCAAAACTGTTCTGTTCCCCATGTGGAATCATCAAAAAGATACCCATTTGGATGATTGGTGAAGTTATAAGCATCATATGGCTTTTCATATTCCCAGCGAGCTATTTCTGCGACTGTTTCTTTGGTTAAAGGTTTGAGCACCCCACATTCTAATCCAATGGGCGAAATGGCTTTCTCGTAAATATACAGTTGATTCTCTGGCGATTTTTCATTGATATTATTAAACCCCATTGCCTCCCAGAACGGTTTTCCGGTAACAGGATCGGCAGTTAAGTACATCATCTCAGCACTGTCAATGTGGAACAATCGCTCCAAACGCTTAAAGATCATCTTACCATAACCCTTGCGACGATGGTCTGGCTTTACATAGAACTCCATAATGTATCCATATCCGGGTTTAATAAAGCCCTTGTGATTTTCATGGTCGATTTTTCCGTAAAGGAAACCAATCGGCATTTCTCCGACATAGCACAATTCTAAATGGCGATCTGTCGGTCCTTGCATGGCAATGATACTGTTGATCCATTTCTGCTGAAACTCTTTCGGTAGTGGGCGTTCGCTATGCTCATTCATCTCATCAATATATTCATACATCAGCGACTCAAACACCTTACAATTTTCTGCATTATCCGCAGAGAGCTGGACATACTTGATTTGTTTTTCCATCATATTTCCTCCAAAGTTTTATTCGGAGAATTAGGAAATGTGAACCCTCCATACACGATTCATTTTCATATATCATCACCCTTTCTGTTTCATTCGTTTTTATATTCAAACATCAAAATATGATGTTGAAACCATGAAAACTATCCTATATCTGATTGCATTTATTCACATACTTTGCTTGGTAATCCGAAATATTTTTGCACGGATATTCCGGGCACTTACTGCAAGAATCGATATCATGCTGTTTACAGCACTTGATAAAAGGACACTCTTTGCAAAGCTCAAAAACCTTGCCTGATCTGCCGCCGTTGCAGTTAAACTTTTCAAGCGGAATGTCCAGTCCGAAATTTTCTTTATAAAAGCTTTGAGACTGTCTCCGCAGGTTATCATCGTTTCTCTGTGTCGCAATATAGGTAACGCATTTAGAGCAGTCATGTCCGCAATAGCAGAGATTTTCTCTGTGATATTTTTCATATACTTCTTTCGTTAGTCTCCAATGATATTGTATTTTACCTTTTTGCGGTTGAGGCAATTTTTCTTCCAAAGCAAGTGTAAAACTATTTTTCTCCCACACACGTTTGGAACGAATATTATAATCTTCACACATACAATGTAAAACATCTACTTTTTCCTTATTGAAAGCAAAATCTACTAACATACTAATAAGCAAAGTCCCTATCCCTTTTCCCCAATAGTCTTTTTCTCCAATACACATATCAATTCTTCTAACATCCAAGTTTTCATCGTACATTGCTTTCACTTGGGGCAAATTCATTTTTTGCAGCCAGCATTCGCCAATCGTTTTTCCATTTACTTCAATAGCAAAGCATAAGTTATTTTGCGAAATTCCGCCATAAATTTGATGTACCACCTCAGGCGAATTCTCGTTAACGTCATCCCCCTCTGACCAGTATAAAACTTCCGGATCGGAGTTCCATTTATAAAGCAATGGCAAATAGTTATCTGATAAAGGGCGAAGTATAATTTTGTACTCATCATTTCCGCCATATAGTGTAATATTATGCGATTTAAT
>OMGY01002116.1_pt1 | contig 15662 bp, 19 predicted proteins | sample 1674461 | NCBI WGS metagenome assembly OMGY01 (sample SAMN05578579, study PRJEB25193) | human gut metagenome | biome: Human Microbiome; feature: human-associated habitat; material: feces | host: Homo sapiens | place: USA:Birmingham
AAAACAAATGAAAAGAGGTGGATTATGGATTTTCCCAAGCTGTTGGGGCTGCGCCCCGGCGTCACCGCCGTGATCGGCAGCGGCGGTAAAACCAGTTTACTGCGCCGTCTGGCGGAGGAATTACCGGGGACGGTCCTCCTCTGTACCACCACCCATATCCGCCCCTTTGAGGAATACCCCCTGCTGACGGCCCCTACGCCGGAGGACATCCGCAAGGCCCTGACCACCCGGCGGATCCTCTGTCTGGGAACTCCCTGCGAAAATAGCAAGCTGACCGCTCCCTCCCTTTCCGTAGAGACGCTGGCCACGCTGGCGGACTATGTGCTGGTGGAGGCCGACGGTTCCCGGCAGCTGCCTTTGAAAGCCCATGAAGCCCACGAGCCGGTGATCCCCGCCGTCAGCCGTCAGGTGATCTGCGTGGTGGGGGCATCCGGTTTCGGGAAACCCATCCGGGAGAGCGTCCACCGGCCAGAGCGGTTCTGCGCCCTGACCGGCGCCGCTGCGTCAGATCCCGTCACGCCGGAACAGGCCGCAAAGGCCATTTTGGCGGAGCGGCTGTGCGATACCATGTTCCTGAATCAGATCGACACGGAGGCCCAACGGTCTCTGGCGGACCGCTTCGCCGCGGCGCTGGGCGGCTCCGGTCTCCGGATCGCCGCCGGGAGTCTTCGGGCCGGGAGCGGCTGGCTTTACCCGGATATCTGAAAAATATGACAGGCCCACTGTCCCCCACATTCTGCCGCGAAGCCGCATTTTCTTCGCAAAAGTGCAAACATTTCAACAGAATCATTGATTTTCGCAAACGTTTTCTCCTATGAATTGCATAAAAATACCGGCAGGGGGTTCACAGTCAACTGGTTCCATGGTATAATTTGACACGTTCTTAACAATATTTCCGCTGCCTTTATTCGCCGCGGAACGATGCCGAACGGAGAAAATGCCATGGAACACCATGAAAAAGCAGGATGCCTGTTTCCTAAGATCGGTATGCGCAACGTCAAGACCGCCCTTGCGGCAGCCCTGTGTGCGCTGGTCTACTACTTTCTGGACCGCAACCCCACCTTCGCCTGCATCGGCGCCATTTTCGGTATGGGCAGCAGCTTTATGCAAAGCCGTCTCCACGGCGGCAACCGCTTCTTCGGCACAATGGTAGGCGGTTTTATCGGCATGGGTCTGTTTGCCATTTACATGGAGCTGTTCCCTGACGGCAGCAACGCCTGGGTCCTGATTCCCCTGACCTTCATCGGCGTGATCATTTTGATCCTGCTGTGTCAGCACATCTGGGTGGGCGGCGTACAGCCCGGCGGCGTGGTGCTGTGCATCCTGCTGTTCAACACCCCCACGGACACTTATATCACCTACGCCATGAACCGTATTCTGGACACCGGCATCGGCGTGCTGGCGGCGATCTTTGTCAACGGGATGCTGCCCGGCGGCTTCACCTTCTCTTTCATGCACAGGCTTTACCAGCGTCTGGGGATCCGGGACGATGTAGAGGATGAATTCATGGCCAAACCCGCCGTCTGAGCGATCGGAGGCCGCTCCTTCCAAACGGATCCATTCGCGCAAATGCAAATATGCAAGAAGTACCGCTCCCCTGCTGAGAAAACGTTCAGCAGGGGAGTTTTTTATCTACGCCCCCAGGGTTTGACCCGTAAATTCCGTGTGAAACCCGAAAAAGAGGAAGTGCACTTCATGGAAGCCCACTTTCACCTGACATAGAATCTCGGTATCAGTCAGATATACGGAGGTTTTGACGAATGAACGGGTATAAAGAGTCACTTCGGCAGTACTTTTCTGTACAGGCGAAAGCACTTCGCAAGAAGCGGAAACTGACCCAAGAGGAAATGTCCGAGCAGTTACATATCACGGTTCGGGCCTATGGCGATTTAGAGCGCGGCTGCAGTTGTTGTTCTGCAATCGCTCTCTTATTCTTTTTACTGATGCTGGAGCCTGATGAACTGACGGCGTTTCTTGCGCAGATGAAAAAGCAGTTCCGGGAGCAGGATCAGCAGGAGGTCGCATAGGCCCCTTTTTTGCAGCATTTCTGTATCTGAAAATATGGGGGGATTCAGAATATGGATGGTCGCAAACGTGTGCTATTGGCCGACAGCAGCGAGGAATTTCGCTGGTTGATGTGGAGAAGTACGGCAAATCATAATTTTTTCTCCCTTGCAACCGTTGGCAGTGGCCGCGATGTTTTATTATGTATGCAAAAACAGACTGCCGATCTGCTGCTGATGGACACGGCGCTGCCGGATGTCTGCGGTCTAACCGTGTTGGATGAGTTGCAGCGCCGGGGGACTGCCCCTCAGAGGGTCATCCTTCTCTCCAGCATCGTTTCTGAGCAAGTCACCGATCAGGCTTTTGCTCTGGGCGTCTCACATTTTATTCCAAAGCCGTTTCATACCGATCTGCTGTTTGATGCCATGTACGAACTGTTTCCCGGCTGTTCCTGCGGTCATTGGCCGCATAGTCCTCAGTAGGATACAGATAGCCCACGCCCTCAGAAAATAAAAAAACCCCAACGGGCACCGCAAACGCGATGACCCGCCGGGGGATCTCCGGAATCAGTTGTCGCCTCCGTCAAAGGGAGCCGCATGATCCGGACTTTTTACTTTTCAAAGACGGGGATCAATCCACCAGACCGGCGGTGATGATGGCCATGGAGTAGACCTCCAGAGCGTTGCAGCCGCGGGACAGGTCGTTAATGGGAGCGTTCAGGCCCTGCAGGATGGGGCCGTAAGCGTCGAAGTTACCCATGCGCTGGCAGATCTTGTAGCCGATGTTGCCGGCGTTGATGTCGGGGAAGATGAAGGTGTTGGCATGACCGCCCACGGAGCTGGTGATGTGCTTGGTCTTGGCCACCACGGGAGACACGGCGGCGTCGAACTGGAACTCGCCGTCCACGGGAACGTCGGGCATGGCAGCCTTGGCCTTCTCGCAGGCGTTGCGCATCTTGTCCACGTCCTCGCCCTTGCCGGAGCCCAAAGTGGAGTAGCTCAGGAAGGCCACCTTGGGATCGATGCCGAAGACCTTGGCGGTACGGGCAGTCTCAACAGCGATCTCCACCAGCTCATCCTCGGTGGGCTTGATGTTGATGGCGCAGTCAGCCATAGCCAGGACCTCGTTCTCGCCGGTGGCGGAAGGACGGACCATAATGAAGCAGGAGGACACGATCTTGCTGCCCGGCTTGGTCTTGATGATCTGCAGGGCGGGACGGACGGTGTCGGCGGTGGAGTAGGTAGCGCCGCCCAGCAGAGCGTCGGCATAGCCCATCTTCACCAGCATGGTGCCGAAGTAGTTGGCCTGAGACAGGGACTTGCGGCACTGCTCCTCGGTCATCTTGCCCTTGCGCAGCTCCACCATCAGGGCCACCATCTTGTCCATGTCGGGGAAGTTGGCGGGATCCACGATCTCGGCGCCCCGGATGTTGAAGCCGGCCTCTTCGGCAGCCTTGGTGATCTCGTCGGCGTTGCCCACCAGAACGGGAGTCAGGAAGGTACCTGACAGCAGTCGGGCAGAAGCCTCCAGGATGCGGGGATCGGTGCCCTCGGTGAAGACGATCTTGCGGGGATGCGCCTTCAGCTTTTTGATCAGAAACTCAAACATGTTGATTCCTCCAATTTTTAATTCAGGGAACGGGTTTTCAATTCCACCCTTTATTATACACGGTCCACAGCCGGGGTCAATGAAAAAAGTGACGAATTGGGACGTGATTTTTTCCGATTTTTGCGTGTCAACTACGAAATTCGGCAAAAAAGCATCGTTAAAATACATAAAAATATGCCAAAAAGCCAGAAGTTGCTTGACGGGCGAATATAAAAGGGATAATATAAAGCGGTAACAATTTGTTACTTTTTATGGTTCACAAATTTTTAAAGGGCATCTGCCCGCGATACGATAGGAGCATTATGAGTCAAAACACCAAAAAGCCTTATGATCTGCCGGATTGGCCCGCAGAGGCGGAACAGGCCCAGGAAGCGCCCAGACCCCGCAGAAAGCGGCGCGCTCCCGCTGAGCCCGAAGACCTCTGGGGCAAGCTCCGCTTCCGGGCCGGAAAGAAGGTCCGCTGGTTTGGCCGCCGCTGCCGCCGGGTCATCCGGGAGGCTCAGGCCCATCGGTTCCCGGAGTCCAACCGGAAGCCTCTGCAATTCCTGCTGATGCTTTGGGGGCTGCTGCCCTCCGCTGCCAGCCGGCTGCGGGAGATCCTGCTGGGCCGCCGCAGAGAGCGGAACCTCCGCACCAGCAGATTCTCCGTCTGGTTTGAAAAGGAAAAGCGCCTCCACTCCCTGATGTTCCTGGGAGGAAGCTGTGCGCTGGCAGGCATTATCCTGTTCTGTTCCTTCTTCACCATCGGCACCACCGTCTCCTATGACGGGCAGGTGTTGGGACGGCTGGCTTCCAAATCGGAAGCCGAAACCGTCCGGAAGGATCTGGAAAGCATCACCTCCCGAACGCTGGGGGAGACCTACACCATCGACGATTCCCTGCTGCAATACGATTCCGGCTGGATGCTCCGTCAGGACATTGAGGATAAGGCCGTATACGAGGACCAGCTTTCCGACGAGATCGGTCTTGTGACCTCTGCATACTGCCTGTATGTCAACGATGTGCGCATCGGCGCCACTCCCTACGAGGGCGCGTTGGAGGAACTGCTGGACCAGCTGCAGAAGGCGGCCTCCGATGAAGATACCATTTCCTGTGAATTTGCAGAGGATGTTGAGATCCGGCAGGAGTACGTTCCCACCAGTGAGATCATGAACCTGGGCTATATTGCGGAACTGCTTTACAGCACCAAGACGGCCGAGGTCACTTACGAGGTGAAAAAGGGCGATACCTGGTCTCAGATCGCCGCCAAGAATGACATGACCTCCGCAGAGCTGCTGGCGCTGAACCCCGGCTACAACATCAATAAGCTCCAGATCGGCGAAGTGCTGACTCTGTCCGCCTCTGTCCCCTACCTGACCATGACCGTGGTAAAGCAGGAACGGTATCTGGATGATGTGTCCTACAACATTGAGTACACCGACAGCGCTGACCTCTATCAGGGCGACTATAAGGTGACCTCCAAGGGTGAATACGGCAAGGCGGACGTGATGGCCAAGGCCACCTATGTCAACGGTGAGGAAACGGAGCGGACCATTCTCTCCTCCGTGACTTTGAAAGAGCCTGTCACCGAATACCGGCTCCGGGGCACCAAGGTCCGGCCCACCTGGATGCCTACCGGCAGCTTCCGCTGGCCCACCAGCGGTCGGATCAGCTCCTACTTCGGCGGACGGAAATCCCCCGGCGGCATCGGCTCCACCAACCACAAGGGCACCGACATCGGCCGGGTGGGTTACACCAGTCCGGTGTACGCTGCCAAGGCGGGCACGGTCATCATCGCCCAGCGGTCCAGCTCCTACGGCAACTATGTGGTCATTTCTCACGGCGTGGGCAACACCACCCTGTACGCTCACATGAGCAGCATCAAGGTCAGCGTGGGAACCTACGTCAAGCAGGGGCAGACCATCGGCATTACCGGCTCCACCGGACACTCCACTGGGCCCCACCTCCACTTTGAGGTGGTGGAAAACAATGTGCGGATCAATCCCCTGAGCCACGGTGCGGCGCCGAAGAAGGGGTATCTGACGGGCTACACCCTCTCCGGCACCTCAGTGGGCAAATAAAAGGAGGAAGTGCGAATGTATCTGAAAGCGATCAACGCCACGCTGGCCGCGTGGGTTGTGGGACTGTTTGCCGATGCCAATATCCGCTTAGGCGATCCGCAGGGCTTTCTGTGTCTGCGGGGACTGCTGCCTGTGCTGGCCATGGGGCTTTGTATCCTCAGCGAACTGAAAAAGAAGTAAGGAATGGCGAACCGTTCTGAATCGACCTCCTGTCCCATACCATGGGGCAGGAGGTTGATCGTTATGGTAGGAATGATGCTTTGGGAACCAAGCGGGCACTGGACCCGTCCTGTTACGTTAAAAGAGGTCAGCGTGCTGCATATCCGGTTTCTCTGCGCCCGGATGGCGCAGGACCGGCGTAGGAACCCCTTAACGGAGCGGCGGAGGCTCCGTACCGCCGGAAAAAAGCTGCTGCGGCAGAGGGTGGAACAGGTGGTGCTGCCTGCCGGGGCCTCAGCGGAGGCTCTGCCGGAGGGGCTGCGCCCGGTAGAAACCCTGTCGCTTCGGCGGGCCATCGCCGCGGACTGGTGCGGAGAGCTGCTGCGGTTCCGGGGGGAAAACCCCGCCGGGGCGCGGGTGCTGATCACGGCGGACGCCCTCTCCGGCGAGGTGGTGGAACGGCAGTTTTACATCAAAATCTGGGACAGGACGGTTGACGGAGTGGAGCGTGATCTGCTCCAAAAACTGAAATATCTGTCGGGCTATTTTGCCGACTGCGGCATCCAGACCGAGATTTTGGAGCAGCAGGACATTGTACGGTTGTGCAATCTGGTGAATAACCCGGCCTATGTCCATTTGGAGGACGCCGGTTTTGAAGCGGCGATTCCGATTTTAGAAAGTGTAGGTGTTGTGTAAGAATGAAGCACACCCGGCAGGATTTGAAAATTATGCAGGGTTGGAGCCTCGAAGAAAAGATCAAAGTATCGCAGATGAAAATATTGGAATGGTACAGGGCGTACAACGGGCAGGTCTTTACCAGCTTTTCGGGCGGTAAGGATTCCACGGTACTCCTTGATTTGGCACGGCAGGTTTGCCCGGATATTCCCGCCGTGTATGTGGACACGGGGCTTGAATACCCCGAACTGCGTGATTTTGTAAAAACGAAAGACAATGTGATTTGGCTTCTCCCACGCTATCCGTACACTCAGATTTTGGAAAAGTACGGATACCCGGTTATCTCTAAGGATATATCCGATGTTATCAGTGGTGCCCGGAAGGGCCAGCCTTACCGTCTGGCCCGCTTGAACGGAGAATCGCTGGACAAGAACGGAAAGAAGTCGATTTACAACTGCGAGAATTACAAATATCTTCTGGACGCTCCCTTCAAGATTTCGGCAAGGTGTTGTTACCACATGAAAAAAGCGCCGCTGAACAAATTTGAAAGGCAGTCCGGGCGGCACCCGATTACGGGTGTCCTGGCCTGCGAAAGCAAGCTGCGGGAGCAATCCTGGATCAAGTTTGGCTGCAATGGCTTCGAGCGCCAGCGGCCTCTCAGCCAGCCCCTTGCGTTCTGGCGGGAGGAAGATATTTTGCGCTACCTGAGAATGACCGGCATCCCCTATACCCCCATCTATGGGGATATAGGGGAGGTCAAAAAGAGGAACGGCGCCCTGACTCTGAAAACCACCGGCGTTTCCAGATCGGGGTGTATGTATTGTATGTACGGCGTTCATCTGGAGCATGAGCCGAACCGGTTTCAGCTTATGCAGGTGACGCATCCCCAGCAGTATGATTACTGCATCAACAAACTGGGGTGCGGCGCTGTGCTGGACTACATTGGGGTGCCTTACCGCAATCAGCAGTTGGAGGTGGATCATTGTTAGGTTCTAAGAAAAAAGAAGAAGTGCTTCCCGTTAATGAAGCGCTGTTAAATGTCATTACCCCGATGGGGCTCGAAATCAAGCGGAACAGCCTTGTGATCGGTGAGAATATGGGAAAGGTCTACGGTGCGGTTCGTTATCCGCAAAAGGTGGAGATGGGCTGGCTCTCCAAAATCACGAATATCCCCAGCACCATTGTGTCGGTGGGGATCACCCCGATTGATAACAGCACCCTGATCTCCGCCCTCTCCAAGAGCATTGTCCAGCAGCGGGGCGCCGCCGACAGCGCCAAAGACCCGCTGACCCGTCAGCGGGCGGAAAAAGCCGCCGAGGACGGCGAGAGAATCATGCAGCGGATCGACCAGGAGGGCGAAACAGTCGCCATGATGTCGCTGACCGTGATGCCGATTGCACAGGATGAAGCCAACTTCACAAAGGTCTGCCGCCGTGTGGAGAGCGCCTTCAATATCCAGAAGTGTAAGGTGCGCACTCTCGCCAATCTCCAAAAGGAAGGGTTCCAGAGCATTTCTCCCACCTATCCGGCCAACTCCACGGTGGACAGCATTGTGTCCCGCATTATTCCCATGAGTACCTTTGTGGGCGGGTTCCCGTTTGCCAGCTCCGGTTACAACGATGGCCGGGGCTATTATTTTGCAAAGGACAGCAACGGCGGCCTGGTGATTCTGGATACCTGGGAGCGCGGAAACGACCGCACCAATAGCAGCTTCGTGATTATGGGTGTGGCCGGTATCGGCAAGAGTACCGTTGTGAAGCACATCATGCTTTCGGAATACATGAAGGGGACGAAAATCCTGTGCATCGACCCGGAATCCGAATATAAGGATATGTGCCGGAACCTGAACGGAAGCTGGCTCAATGCTGGCGGTGGAAAAAACGGCCGCTCCAACCTTTTGCAGATCAGACCGGCGCCCCGTGACGATGACGATGAAACCGACAAACTCTATACAGATGAAGGAAACGGAATGTCTGATATGGCGCTGCACATGAAAACACTGGAGATTGAATTTTCCCTGTATCTGCCCAGCCTGACGGATATGCAGAAAGCGATCCTCAAGCAGACGATCATTGAACTCTACAATCAGTTCGGCATCTTCTGGGAAACGGATATTCGGCAGCTCAAGGCCACGGATTTTCCCATTCTGTCCGACCTTCACGCCCTGCTGGAAAAGAAAGCGGAGGCCAACAAGGAGAATCCGGTATATCGTGATCTGGCAATGCTGCTGTACGACGCCGCAGCGGGCAGCGACAGCTTTCTATGGAACGGCCACACCACGCTGGAGGCTAATTCCCGGTTTATTTGCCTGGATACCCACGACCTGCAAAATGCGTCGGATAATGTCAAGCGCACGCAGTATCTGAACCTGTTGAGCTGGTGCTGGGAGGAAATGAGCCGCGACCGGAATGAGCGTTGCCTGCTGGTATGTGACGAGGCATATCTGATGATCGACCCGCAGGTCCCGCAATCCCTGGTGTTTCTGCGCAATGTGGAGAAGCGGGCAAGAAAGTATGAAGCTGGACTGGCAATCATTTCTCATTCCGTGGTGGATTTCCTGGCCCCGGAGGTCAAAATGTACGGGCAGGCCCTTTTGGATATTCCGTGCTATAAAATCCTGATGGGCTGCGACGGCAAAAACCTTCAGGAAACCAAAGACCTCTACAACCTGACGGACGCGGAGCAGGAATTGTTGGAGAGCAAGCGGCGCGGACACGCGCTCTTTATCATTGGGTCCAAGCGGCTTCATGTAAACTTTGAGATTCCGGCTTACAAGTTTTCCTATATGGGCAAAGCTGGCGGCCGGTAATTCGGTGGCGGCCGGGAGCAATCCCGGTCGCCTTACTTATTCCACACAGGAGGTTTTCAGATGAATCATGCGGAACGATACGAATACCTGGTCAACAAGATGGCTGCCATACGTTGGAGGGGCAGTGATTTGGATGCTTCCTACTATGCCGCCCTTTTCCTGATGGCTTCCCATCCGACCCTTTTTCAGAAGATGGATCGCTACCTCTGCCCGGAGGGAATCGACTTTACCAAGATGATGCGGAAAGAGGAGTTTGAATATGACTGGATGAAGATTACGGCGGATGCCGCCCGCAACCTCTTTTCCTGGAACAGCAAGTGTGCTGCTACTCCTTTTGAGATTTCGCGGATGCCTGCCCCGGCGATTCGGGCGCTCTTTACGGCCTGCTTCATTGCTAACGGGGACTACATGGTATCTGTCCGGGAAAATAACAAAGGAGAAAAGGTGTTTGAAATTGACGACAGCGCCGGTAAACGGCGGGAGGCGTTCAATCTGCAAATGGAGCAGATGATGAAAGCCCCCGGTATGGAACCGGACTGATTATGGAGGTGATTTTTTGGCTGTTGATCCGTTGACTGCAAAAATTTTGGCAAAGGTAGCTATGCAGGCGGCTACCGACTCCGAGAGCCGGAAAAGAATCCTGTTTATGATCCTGGCCCCGGTTCTGGGGCTTTTGCTTTTGATTGCCTTCATCCTGTACCTCATTACCAGCCCCTTTTCTGTGCTGTCCCAATGGTTGATTGGTGATGAGGTAAACGTGGTAGAGGATTTTCAGAAGCAATATGGTTACAACCAGCAGCTCGGCATTTATGAGAAAGACTATATAGACGGTAGTGGTCAGAGCTATGAGGGCGTCATCTTTACGGATGGGGCAACCGAAGTTGTCTACTACAATCAGTTGGATGAGCGTTGGGCCGATCTTCCGTATGGAACCGATAATATCGGCGGTTATGGATGTGGCCCGACCTCTATGGCGATTGTGGTATCCAGCCTGACAGACCAGACCGTTGATCCCCCCACAATGGCAGAATGGGCGTATCAGAACGGCTATTGGTGTTCCGGCAACGGGTCCTATCACTCGTTGATACCGGGGGCTGCGGAGGGCTTTGGACTTCAATGGGAAAGCATCAGCACCGATGACCCGCAGGCTGTGGTAGACGCTTTGGCGTCCGGGAAATTGATTGTGGCGCTCATGTCAAAAGGCCACTTCACATCCAGCGGCCACTTTATGGTGCTGCGCGGAGTGACCTCTGAAGGAAAAATCCTGGTGGCCGATCCTGCCAGTAAAGAACGAAGCGATCACGAATGTGATATATCAATCATTCTGGATGAGGCCAGAAAGGGCGCCGCAGCAGGCGGTCCCTTGTGGGCGATCTATTAAAGGGGTGCGATATGAATAACCGAAACAAGCTGATTGAACTGTTTATCTACATCGTGATCGTGGTGGTGGGCATCGTCCTTTTGCTGACCGGCGGGGCGGATGACAAAACCAGTGCTGAAAATATGAGAGGTGAATCCTATGCTGTTGTACTTGACGAGTAACCAGAAAAGCAACCTGATCGACCCCGCCGTGCGGAATATGACTCTGCCCGCCAAGAAACTGGTCGGCCGGTTCAGCCTGAAAAGCTTCGTGACCAAAGATATGCGCAATTATGCCAACGCCAAATTCTTTGTGGTGGATGCGGCGTGTATCGAGGAAAGCGGCAATGATTTCACCCTTGCCCTGCAATCCTTTCAGATGATGTTCTCCGCCCGGATTATCGTCATCCTCTCCGGCTGCGAGGATGTGAACGGCGAGGTACAGCGGCTACTGTCCATCGGCGTTGTGAATCTGGTTACGGGTGAAACGATGGAGGACGCCTTGGACGAGCTGACAGAAGCACTTTCCGAAGATGGGATGCAGCGGTATGTGGTAAAGGCTCCCGTCTACGAACAGCCAGTTTCCCGCCACGAGAAAGCCCCGGAGCCGGACGAGATTATTCCGTACCGCTGGAACGCCCGGAATATCCGTATTGCCGTGGCCGGTTCGCAGCGCAGAAGCGGCGTGACGGTGACAGCGTTCAATCTGGCGGCGTGGCTGGCCGCCAGAGGTGCGGAGGTGGCGTATATCGAAGTCAATCAGAACCGTCACCTGCAGCTCCTGCTGAACATCTACGAGGCGGCGCCGGATGGGGAGCATTACACCATTGATGGGATCGACTGCTACCTGACCAACGAGCCGGATAAGGCGTATCAGTTTATCATCTATGACTGCGGCGTAATGCAGACGCCTACTTCTATTTTTCGTGACGCAGAACACCGGCTCCTGTGTGGGAGTGTCCTGCCCTATGAGATTCCGGTGTTCCATAAGGCATTGTCCGAGTGCGGATCATTGGAAGTGCGCCCGGTGGCGATCTGTGTGCCGCAGGAAATTCAGGAATACTGTACGGAACTCTTTGGGGAAGATGTGCAGATTGCGGCGGCATCCCACGACCTGTTTGCGAAACAGGTCAACGGGCAGATTTACCGGCCGCTGGTGGAGAAGTATATTGCAGGAGAAAAGCGCCTGTAACAGTGAGACATGACTGGGAGGATTGGAATATGGCAAAGTTTGAGTATATGCAGCGGGCATTTTCTTCTGAACTGAAGCCCAGAGCGCGGCTTGTACTGCAAGTCCTGGTTCTGCATTGCAACAAAGAGGGTGAGTGTTTCCCCTCTATCAAGACCATAGCCGCCAAGTGCGGCTATGGGGTGTCCACTGTAAAGCGGGCGCTGGATGAGCTGGTGAAAGCGGGATATATCGTCAAGCAGGCCCGGTTTGACGAGCGTAAGAACGGCGGCCAGACCAGCAACCTCTATACCTTATGCTCTGACTTGCCCTGCCCTGACGAGCCGGAAAATGTCCCTGTGCCGGAAGATGATGCGTCTGATGAATCCCCGGCAGTGCAACCGGAAAGTGCTCCTGCGGATACCTGTGACGCCCCTGATCCCACACCTGGGGAGCAGTCTGCCACTTTGCCGACAGCGGATTCCTACTCCTTTGCAGATGGCTTTGAAACAAAAATCGGGCGGCAGAATTGCCGCCCGATTCGTATGTGGACTGGGGGGCAGTCCATTTTTATACCCCCTTGAACCGTACAGGTGAACAGATACTTACGGATGAAGAAAAAAGTAATAGTTATTTAGAAAAATTGCAAAAATAGACGACCATGGGTCGAAACCCCCGCCGTCAGTCCTTGGATTGCAGTCGGTTAATAAAGCCAATTAGCATAATCAGATCTTCGTCCTTGAGTTTTCGCATTCCGTCCATCGCTTTACGGATTAACTGTGGATTGACCGCTTCTGCATCAAAAAACTGCAAAGGGGTAATCTCAAAGTAATCACAAATTTTTAAGAACTGAGCCATTGACGGAAGAGATCGACCAGATGAAATCCCCTGAATATAGCTCCGGTTCTGTCCTAAAGCCAAACTCATTTGATATTCCGATGCGCCTTTTTTCAAACGCAATTCGGTGATCCGATTGCGGATAAATTCTTCATCCATATCCTCACCTCGCTATATAAAAGGATAACAGATGAAATGCCTGGATTATAAACATAGTATGTGTTATAATAATGGATATATGCCTATTTGCGCCGTTTTATTTGCGTTATTTCATTTTTGTTTGCGTGAGATTTGAAGTGGGGTGAAGTTTTTGAAAAAAACATACGCTTGTGCCATTACTGGGCACCGTCCAACTCGATTTAAGTTCAAGTATAATGAAGGGTATTCGTTGTGCAAAAAAATAAAAAAAGCAATGCTAAAAACATTTTGTCATTTGCATGATGAAGAAGGTATTTTCCGCTTTTATGTTGGAGGTACATTAGGGGTAGATATGTGGGCAGCCGAACAACTCTTATATCTCAAAGAACAACCGGGATATCAAGATATTGAGTTAATTGTTGCACTTCCATTTGAAGGGCATGATTCGAAATGGGATGCAATGAGCAAACAGCGGTTGCAGATAATTATTCATAATGCCACAAAATGTATTGTTATAGGACAAAGTGGAACTGCATCCGATTATAAAAAGAGAAATTATTATATGGTAGATCATGCAGATTTCTTGCTGGCAGTCTATGATAACAATCGTAAACTACGATCTGGGACAGGCCAAACAGTAAATTATGCTTTGAAACAAAATCTTCGCATAATTTTTCTCCATCCCGATACAGCAGAAATAAGTTAATGGTTTAGTTAGTTCATAAAAAATTTTCAAAATATAGTTGTATATTTTTTTCTGTGCAGTTATTATATAAATACTATTTTATGATTCTGTTCTTTATAGGGGGGGAAGATATGGCACGAAAAGCCTATTCTGAAGAAGATAGAGTGCAAGTGCGGAATGCCCTGATGACCACCATGATTCAGTGTATCGCGGATCGGGGATTGATTCACAGCAGTATTGATGTTCTGTGCAGAAAAGTAGGGATCTCCAAGACCTTCTTCTACAGTTTTTTCTCATCCAAAGAAGAACTGGTGCTCTACGCCCTGCGATACCAACAGCCCAAGCTGCTGGATTATGCCAGATCCCTAATGGAGGACCCCGGACTCAGTTGGCGGGCGGGAGTGGAAACCTTTCTGAAAAACTGCTGTTATGGAGCTAAAAGCGGAGTTGCCGTTTTGTCCATTGAGGAGGAGCAGCAAGTACGCCACTGCCTTTCCGAGGAGAATTTTCAGGCGTTCCGGCGGGATCAGATTATTTTTTATGGGAAGCTGCTTTCCATCTTTAGCCTCCCTGTGGACAGTATTGATCCCCGGCTGTTTGGCAATCTGGCCCTCAGCATGATGATGGTACACAAAGCCATTCCAGACACCATGCCATTTCTATTCCCAGAGGTGGCGGAGGATATGGTGGACTTCCAGGTCAGGGCTCTGGTGGACGAGATGGAGCGGGTAAAAGAGCATGTGCGGTAGGTGAAAGCAAATGGATAGAGATGAGTACCCATGTCCAAACGGACGGGAAAGACAGCAGAATATCGTCAGACACAGAGCCTTGGGATACAGGTCTTGGTTCTGTGCGGCCTTTTCGCGCCCTGCGTCAGCCTGTCCAAGTGGCAGGGTGTCGCAGGGCGTTTTTCTATCATCTGAAAGGAGTCGAAAAATATGAGTCTGAAATATACCTGTCCCGGCTGTGGGACCCCTTTGGGCTATGACGGATTGTGCTGGAAATGCAAGTGTGAGCAAGAGCGAAAAACTGCATTGGCCTGGACGCCGGAACAGATTGCTGCAAAGCAGAAAAACCTGATCCAGAACATCCATCGGCTTGCTGATATGGAGGACCCCGAATGCACCGACTTCTGGCAGCTGCTGGGTTACCGGGACGCCATCACCCCGGAAATCCAGCGGGCGGCGCTGGCCGCAGGGGTGTTCTGGCCCTGTGAGATCTATTATCACGCTCCCGCTGATGTGGGGGAGGGCCTGATCCACGCGCTGCTGTCCACAGAGGATTCCAGTGAAGCGTCCAACCTGATGTGCTGCCTTGCTTTCCAGGGCGATGGCCGGGCACTGGAAACGCTGTTGGAACTGGAGAATCATCCCCGCTCCTGGCGCAAGAAGCTCTATGTAGACCCGTCCATTTACGCCCAGTGCGGCGGCTGGACCTTTAATAAAAAGGGACAACGGACCCAACTCAACTTCGATACCTGCTTTTCCTTCGTCAAGGGAGCCCCCGGTGAAGTGTCCCCCGTTCGCATCGGGCGGGCACGGGAGGACACCTGTCCCCACTGCGGCGGGCGGATGGCGGACATGCTGGTGCTGGACGGCCGGGACGAGCGGCTGAAGTTTCTGGGGCTGGACGGCATTCTGACCGCCACCTGCTGTCCCAACTGCGTGGGCTTTCTGAAAGGCCCCGCTTTCAACCGCTTTACTCTGGACGGCGGCGTAGAGGTCTTTCCCTCAGAGCTCTTTGACGGGGCGGGAAAGATGGACTGCTATGTCCGGCCGGAGGACTACAGGTCCCTTACCGAAAATCCCTTCGTGCTGGGCGGTGCGCCAGTGCCCCTGTTCTATGGCGCCGCCTGTGACGATGTGAACACCGTTGGCGGCTTTGCCAACTGGGTTCAGGACTGGGAATACACCGCCTGCCCCCACTGCGGAAAGCCCATGAAATATCTGGCCCAGATCCAGTGGGATACTTTGATGGACGGCACAGAGGGCACACTCTACATCGAGTTCTGCCCTGACTGCCAGATCGTATCCATGCAGCACCAGCAGACCTGATAGGAGGAAATCGCTATGAATTTGCCAAAGTTCAACAGTGCGGACGGGCGCTGTTACTGGATGAAGCCCGAGGTACAGGAAGAACTGCAACCGCTCTTTGACCAGT
>OMGY01002119.1_pt1 | contig 15645 bp, 13 predicted proteins | sample 1674461 | NCBI WGS metagenome assembly OMGY01 (sample SAMN05578579, study PRJEB25193) | human gut metagenome | biome: Human Microbiome; feature: human-associated habitat; material: feces | host: Homo sapiens | place: USA:Birmingham
TTTCCACTGCCTGGGCGGCGCGCCCCGCGGCCGCGGATTTTGCCGCCCAAATGGGCGGCAAAATTCCGCGCCGCCCCCGCCCCTTGCTGCGTTATTGCTTACATAGTTTAATAAATGGAGCGAAAGTACTTGAATATTAGCTTGAAATTTGCTAAAATAATATAGTAAGCTGCGCGGGATTACCGGCGGCTGTTATTAAATATCACGGTTAGTATATACTAACTATGAAAATTCCAGAGAGGGGATATATAATGAAAAAAATCACGCTTAAAATTGACGGAATGATGTGCGGCATGTGCGAAAGCCATGTGAATGATGCCATACGTCGGGCATTCAGGGTAAAAAAGGTGAGTTCGTCCCATGCTAAGGGGGAAACGGTCATTTTGACCGAAGAGGATATCACTGAGGAACAGCTGGCAAGTGTCTTCGCGCCTACCGGCTATAAACTGTTGTCCTGCAAATGCGAGCCGTATGAAAGGAAAAGGCTGTTTGCCCGGCGCTGAATTACTCTTTAGGTTTGCTGTAAGCGTAAAATTTATAAAATCTCTGAGGAATTTAGCGTCAAGGACAGAGCGCTGGAAATATGTTTGAACAGCCAACCTCATGGGTGCGGCCTTAGGCCGTTCTGGTGGGAGTTAATGTCTGGATAGGAGGCAGTTCAGTTTTTTGCTAAGATAAGCTCTATTGGGGCATGGGGAATTTAAGGCAATAATGCGTTTAAAACGCTTGACAAAAGGCGTGTGCCGTGGTATCCTTCAAATAGTTAGCGATAACTAACTTAGCGGCGGTATATGCCTCTTGTTTTTAAGCTTGAGTTAGACATAGCTAACTATAACGGCGCCATTGGCGCCGGTTAGAAACTTAAGGAGGAATTCATGCTGGAACAAAAGCTTATTGCACATTGCGCGCCCACCCTGGCTTCTCTTAAAACGGCCAGCCTGTTTAATGTGAACTGCGGGCTTCATGAACAGCTCATATCCGAACTGGCGGAATGGAATTGCGAGCTGGGTCCAAAGGGAATTGCGCTTACAGTTCTCGGAAGGGTAAAGGAAGGCGTTTTGATATATGTGTACAGAAGGTCGCGCTTGGAGCAGGATCTGCACCATCCGGGCGTAAACGAGCTTTTATCTGCCTGCGGATATGAGTATTGCAGTCTGGACGGCGCGCTTGAAACGCTTAAAAGCAGGCTTGTTTCAGCCCCAAATGGTTTTCCTCATGAGATAGGGGTCTTTTTAGGTTATCCCATTGAAGACGTTAAGGGCTTTATAAGGCATAAGGGGCGCAACAGCAAGTGCGTGGGATGCTGGAAGGTATATTCGGATCAATGCGAGGCAGAACGCGTATTTGCAAAATTCAGCAAATGCCGAGAAGTGTATATGCGTCTCTGGAATCAGGGCAGGTCTGTTCAACAGCTAACTGTGGCTGTATGATAAGAAATTTCATAGAAAGGGTTTAATAAAATGAGCAAAATAGCAGTAGTATATTGGAGCGGCACGGGCAATACCGAGATGATGGCGGGCAAGGTTGCCCAGGGGGCTCAGGAAGCGGGATGCGAAGTAAATACTTTTACCGCGGCTGAGTTCAGCGCCGATATGATGGATTCCTATGACGCCATAGCTTTCGGCTGCCCTTCAATGGGGGCGGAACAGCTGGAGGAAGGCGAATTTGAGCCGATGTTCAGCAGCTGCGAAAGCAAATTGCAGGGCAAAAAAATAGCATTGTTCGGCTCCTATGGCTGGGGCGATGGGGAATGGATGCGTTCCTGGGAGGAAACCTGCCGGGAGGACGGCGCTGTGCTTGCCTGCCAAAGCGTTATATGCAATGAGGCCCCTGACGATGAGGCGGACGCCGCCTGCATTGCGCTGGGCAAGGCTTTGGCCGGATAATTAAATTATTTTTGGCGGCATGTATTTTTTCAGCCCGGCTTTTAATGGCCGGGCTTATATTTTTAAGGGATAAATGCAGGGCGACGCCTTGTTTGAAATGCGCTGCATGTGCTATAATCATTCTGTAAGGCGTGCTTAATAATGATATGCGCTGGTCAGAAGGGGTGGAGACTTATGCAGATTACACAGGCCTGGGCGGAGGAGATCCTTGATAAACAGAGAAAATTTTTTGCATCGGGCTGTACGCGGGAGCTGGCTTTTAGACATGAACAGCTCAAAAAGCTGCATGCCGGCATATTGAAATATGAGGACAAACTGCTGGAGGCTTTGAAAAAGGATTTGGGGAAATGCGCTTTTGAAGGGTATGCTTCGGAAATTGGTTTTATACTTTCCGGTATAAGCTTTGCGCTGAAAAATTTAAAAAGGTGGATGAAACCTAAGGCCTGCCATTCTCCCATAACGCTTTTCCGCTCTCAAAGTAAAATAATAAATGAGCCGTACGGCAGCGTTTATATAATAGGGCCGTATAATTATCCTTTCCAGCTGGTCATGGAGCCTTTGGTTGGAGCCATAGCCGCCGGAAACTGCGCCGTGATAAGCCCTTCAGAAAATGTTCCGACTGTTTCAAGGGTTATAGGCGAATTGCTTGCCGAGATATTTCCCGTAAATTATATATGCTGCGTGGATGGAGGTATTAAAAATAATACAGCTTTGCTCCAAGCGGGATTTGATTATATATTTTTTACCGGCAGTGAAAGGGTAGGAAAAATAATTTATGAGGCAGCTGCTCATAGGCTTATTCCAGTTACGCTGGAACTGGGCGGCAAGAGCCCGGTTATCGTTCATCAGAGCGCCGATATAAAAACTGCTGCGCGGCGGATTATTTGGGGCAAGCTGCTTAATGCCGGTCAGACCTGCGTCGCGCCCGATTATGTTTTTGTACACAAATCAGTAAAGGATGCACTGCTGGAAGAGCTGAAGAGGGCGATAAAAGATTTTTACGGGGAGGATATTAAGCATAATCCCGAATACGGGCGTATAGTCAATCAGGCGCATACACGCAGGCTGATGGAAATACTTAGAGCGGACAGCCAATATATAATTACAGGAGGGGCGGCGGATGAAAGTACATGCTATGTGGAACCGGCCATTTTATGTCCCGGTAGTGACGCGGCCTGCATGTGTGAGGAGCTGTTCGGCCCAATTTTGCCCGTATTGGAATATGAGGAGGAAGAGGAAGCGGTTGGCTTTATTTGTTCACGGGCTAAACCTCTGGCGCTGTATATTTTCAGCAATGACAAACCCTTTGTCAGGCGGATGCTTTCCCGAATACCGTCAGGCGGCGTCAGCATAAATGATACTGTCAGCCATATTTTAAATCCAAGGCTGCCCTTTGGGGGTATAGGAGCGTCGGGCTTGGGGGCATATCACGGAAAATATACTTTTGATACCTTTTCTCATAGGAGAAGTATACTCATTAGGAGTAATCATATAAAGACCGAGGCAGCTTTCCCGCCTTTTAGCAGCAAGAAGCTGAGGCTTGTTAAAAAGCTTATGAAATAAGCGGACAAGCAGTTGAAAGAGCATGTTCTCTGTTCAGGCCAAAGAATAAGGGGAGGTAATTTTTATAAAAAGTGAATAGAAATTATAAATATGGGCGAGTCCATGCCGGCAGTCGGGTTTTCCGGCTGCTTTTATTTTTTGGGGGATATGTTAAGTGGTATTTTACCAATCATACTTGCAGTTTTTCAAATGCAATTTATAACATTGCGGCTAAATCTGCTCTAGTTGATGCTAACACATTTTTATCTCTGTTATAAGATGTTGTTTTGCGGCGATATGCGCATTTATTTTATTTATTCTTCAGAGCAGCCGGCGAAAAATATTGTAATTATTTATTAGATTAAACTGGATACCGATTATTATGCGGGTATATTTTAGCGCTTGAATTGGCTATATCCGCATTTATGGGCTGGCCGGCAAATAAATGCTTTTTTACGGCTGAAATTTTTCTTGCCTTACTTTTATATTTACGGGGATTTTGCTCTAGCATGAAAATGCCGCTTTTAGGCAGATCGCAGGAATAAGGGCCGCAGGTGCTGCCGGACTGATATTTTTAGGGAAATAGATATTGGCGATAAGTATATAAATAGTTCGCATAGATACCCTCGATATTTTAAGGCGCCCCCTGCGGGAACGCCTTAAAACATCGAGGCGGGGGACTAATATTCAGCGTCTTTCAGACGCTGAATATTAGTCCCCCTTTAATTATTGATTCGCTTTAAAATGATTGGCGAGAGGGGATGTTTTTTATTTTCGGTGGGGGAAGATAAAAACTGCGCATAGCCGGGGCGGCGGCGTTTGCGGCCCGAAGGGCCGCCCGGACCGGGCATCAGGCCCGGTCCGGGAGCAAGCTTCGCTTGCTCAAACGCCGCCGCCCCGGCTATGCGCAGTTTTGACAGTTAATAATGGCTGAAAATGGGCAGGGCATTCTTAGTAAATTAAACTGCCGGGCGGTAAAGCACCCGGCAGTTATAAGATTACCTTTTATCCTATATAATCTGGCTTTGCCGTTGTAATTAATGCCGGGATTTTATCAAGCCGACAAGCTTAGCCAGCTCCATTATTACCAACGGGACTAAAATAAGCCCTATTCCCAGCAGATAGAGCTGCCATGGGAGAATTACCAGCTGGAAAGCTATACGCACGGGGGTAAAGAGCACTAAAGCCACAAGTACTAAAGAGGCCAGAGCCGCCAGGTTCAGCTTGCGGTTGGAAAAAGGCCCGATTTTAAAGAGAGAATGCTCCGAACGCATGTTATATGCCTGCACTATCTGGGATAGGGCCAACACCATGAATGCCAGGGTTTGACCGCCTGCAATCGTATTGGTAACATTTTCGCCTACCTTATAGCCGATTAGCGTGAGGATAGCGAACATAAAGCCCTGGAGCACCACTCTCACTCCCAGGCCGTGAGCAAAAATGCCCTCATTTTTGGGCCTGGGCTTGCGGTCCATAACGTCTGATTCAACTGCTTCCATACCCAGCGCTATGGCAGGAAGGCTGTCGGTAACTAAATTAATCCATAATAGCTGCATGGACATTAACGGCGATTTGTGCCAGAGCAGCATAGCTGCGAAGACGGTTATAACCTCACCGATATTTGTACCCAGCAGGAAGCCTATAACCTTTTTTATGTTGGCGTAAATTCCGCGGCCTTCTTTTACGGCGTCTACTATAGTGGCGAAATTGTCGTCGGTCAGGGTCATATCTGCCGCGCCCTTTGCTACGTCCGTGCCCGTTATGCCCATCGCGCAGCCTATATCCGCAGCTTTAAGCGCGGGCGCGTCGTTTACTCCGTCTCCTGTCATAGATACTACCTGCCCGTTGCGCTGCCAGGCCTTAACTATTCTTATCTTGTTTTCGGGTGATACGCGGGCATAGACGGCTATGCCTGTTACCTGTTTATCCAATTCCTCATCCGTCATCTTATCCAGTTCAGCGCCGGTAACGGCCTTATCATCCGGCCCAAGTATGCCTAATTCTTTGGCTATGGCTGAGGCGGTTACAATATGGTCGCCTGTTATCATAACCGGTTTGATGCCTGCGCGGCGGCAGACGGATACTGCTTCCTTGGCTTCGGGCCGCGGCGGGTCAATCATACCTACAAGTCCCATAAAGATAAGCTCATTTTCCAGTTCCTGTGGAGTCGGGTTTTCGGGTACATCCTTTATTTCCTTATAGCCCACGGCCAGAACGCGCAGTGCGTCTGAACTCATTTCCTCAGTAATCTTGCGGGCTTCTTCTATATCGCCCGATACGCAGAGCGAACTCATGACGTCAAAAGCGCCCTTGACTATGACGATATTTTTTCCGTCTATATGGTTTACGGTACTCATAAGCTTGCGGTCTGAATCAAAGGGCAGTTCGGCCAGGCGCGGATAACTGCTGTTAAGCGCATCTTTTTCCATTCCGTTTTTATGGGCTGCTACTATTATTGAAGTTTCAGTGGGGTCGCCTATATGCTGTTCGGTGCCATCCTGATTAAATATGACTGAGCCGTCGCAGCAAAGAGCGGCATAGCGCAAAAGTTTTCTAATTTCCTCTGAATTGTCTGCGCTTATTTTTTCAGGCTGAGCTGCGCCGTCCACATAGGCTTTTACCAGAGTCATGCGGTTCATAGTTAACGTGCCGGTTTTATCAGAGCATATGACGGAGGCGCTTCCCAGAGTCTCTACGGCGGGCAGCCGGCGTATCAGCGCGTTCTTTTTAACCATCCGCTGTACGCCGATAGCAAGCACTATAGTAACTATTGCGGGCAGACCCTCTGGGATGGCTGAGACGGCCAGGGAAACTGCCGTCATAAATATTTCAAGGACGTCTATGCCGTTTAAAAGACCTACTATAAATATGATAGCGCATGCTGCAAGCGCCATGAAGCCTAGATATTTCCCAAGTTGGGCAAGCTTTTTCTGCAAGGGCGTCTGGGCGTCCTCTTCGTTATCCAGCAGTCCCGCGATTTTACCCATCTGAGTATTCATGCCCGTTTGGGTAACAACGGCTGTGGCGGCGCCGTAGGTGATGCTGCAACCTGAAAAGACCATGTTGCTCCGATCCCCCAGAGGAGCATCCTCTTTAACTTCGGCCAGAGCATCCTTTTCAGATGGCACGCTTTCGCCGGTGAGGGCGGATTCTTCGCTTTTAAGGCTTGCGCTTTTTATTAGACGCGCATCAGCGGGGACAAAATCCCCGGCTTCCAGTTTTATTATATCTCCGGGCACCAGTTCTGCCGCATCGATTATTTTTTCTTCTCCGTCCCGTATAACACGCGCATGAGGGGCGGACATGCTTTTGAGCGCGTCCAGCGCTTTTTCTGCCTTGCTCTCCTGAAGCATGCCCATAACAGCGTTAAGCACCACGATAAGCAGAATAAGCGCAGGTTCAAAAAATTCCATGGGATTGCCCTCTATGCAGGCTATGACAAAAGAAACCACGGCGGCGGCCAGCAGTATAAGTATCATAACATCCTTAAACTGGTCGAAAAAACGCTGCAAATTGGTTTTCTTTTTCTTTTCCTTCAGGCGGTTCTCTCCATACTGCGAGCGCAGGGCGTCAATGTTTGAAGCGCTCAGGCCGGTCTGCGGATTCGCAGAAAGCTCTTTTAATACGTCGTTAATGGATTGGCTGTGAAATGTCAACGCATTTTCCTCCCAATATATTATTTTGTCTTTCTCAATTAAGTCCAGCATGCAAACAGCGCCAATTCAAGACGAGCACCGAAGGGCATGTGCTGCTTCAGAGTTTGCGCTTTGAGGCAGTTTATAAATAAAGGTGTTCGGATACTTTTAGCCTGCCTGCGAGTAATGAAACAATATGGCTTGCGGGGGTATGCAACACCATATATGTCAGCCTTCGTTTAATTGAGCAAGACTATATATATTTAATTATAGCAGATAACCCGCAAAATTTATTAGACAGAATTGCTGTTCTGTTAAAAATTCTGTTGTCATCATATATATTATTAAACAGCAGGCGGTAAATAATGTTGAGGTGCAGAATAAATTCAAGTCAGCTGCGGAAAAGCTGCTTGATAAGAATGCAAATTTTATACTCATTTAATTTTTTTCCAATAAATTATTTTAAAATATTTTAACGGCAGAAAATTATTATTGATAGGGTGAAACGCTGGGCTTTTGCTATAATACGAACAAATGAACATGTGAACAGGCAAGAAGGGCTAAAGGCGGGGGCGGCGTTTGGCAGGCGCAGCCTGCACCGGGCCGGCGAAGCCGGCCCGGCGGCCCTTCGGGCCGCAAACGCCGCCCTCCCCCAAACTTCCGGGCCGGAAATTTCTGCCGCCAAACACTAACCTAAATACAAATTTTAAAATAAACGAAAGAAGGAAATCACAATGCTCAAAACAATGCTGGACAACGTCCGCGCTAAAACTCCCCTAATACACAATATAACCAACTACGTCACTGTAAATGACTGCGCAAATATACTGCTGGCCTGCGGAGGCTCCCCTATTATGTCGGACGATATAAACGAAGTGGAAGAAATAACCTCCATTTGCGGCGGTCTTAACATTAATATAGGAACCCTTAACCAACGCACCATACAGTCCATGCTCTCCGCAGGCATAAAAGCTAATTCACTTGGCCACCCCATTGTGCTTGACCCCGTCGGCGCCGGTGCTTCTTCTCTGAGAACAAACACCGCCCTTATGCTGATGGAAAAAATCCGTTTCAGCGTCATACGCGGCAATATTTCCGAAATTAAAACTCTGGCGCTGGGCGCAGGCACTACCAAAGGCGTAGACGCAGACATCGCTGACGCCGTAACCGAACAGAACATAGACAGCATAGCTGCATTCGCAAAGGATTTCTCCAAAAAATGCGGAGCCGTGGTAGCCATAACAGGCGCTATTGATATTGTAGCGAATGACAATACAGCATATATCATCCGCAACGGCGTACCCATGATGTCTAAAATTACCGGCAGCGGCTGCATGCTTTCAGCCATGACTGCCGCTTATATCACGGCTAACCCTTACAACCTGTTAAAAGCCGCTGCCGCAGCGGTTTGCGCAATGGGACTTTGCGGCGAAAAAGCCTTTGATACCATGTGCAAAAATAATGCCGGGAACTCCACGTTCCGCAATTATTTGATTGATGAAATTTATAAGCTGGACGGAAACGCGCTTGCGGAGGGTGCTAAATATGAAATCAGATGAACAGGGCAACAAGGCCCAAAGCTTGAGTGCTGAGACTCAAAAGCTTCATTCATGCAACTGCCCTCCCGACCGTATGCTGCTTTACGCCGTTACCGACCGCGCCTGGCTGAACGGCCGTTCACTGTACTCTGATGTCCAAGAAGCGCTTGAAGGCGGAGCCACTATGATACAGCTGCGCGAAAAGGATTTGGATTACGGACAGTTTCTGACTGAGGCTATTGAACTCAAAGAGCTTTGCGCCCAATATAATGTGCCATTGATAATAAACGACAATATAGATATCGCTCTGGCCTGCAATGCGGACGGAGTACACCTCGGCCAAAGCGACTTAGCCGCCAGTGAAGCCCGTTTGCGGCTAGGAGAAAACAAAATAATTGGCATTTCCGCTCAAACGGTCGAACAGGCTATAGCCGCACAGCAGGACGGCGCCGACTATCTCGGCGTAGGCGCAGTCTTTACCACCTCCACAAAAAAAGACGCGGATTTTGTCAGCTATGACGTTCTTAAGGACATATGCGCCAGCGTAGCCATTCCTGTCTGTGCAATAGGCGGAATATATAAACATAATATTATGCAGCTGGCTGGTTCGGGCATAGATGGAGTTGCACTGGTTTCGGCTATTTTTGCCGCGAAGGATATTGAGAAGGAATGCAATGAGCTGCTTTCCCTCTCCAAAAGGATGGTGCGGGCATGAGTATAAAGGGCGCTATTTTTGATTTAGACGGCACAATATTAGACTCCATGTCCGTCTGGCGCACAATGGGCTCTAGTTATCTTCGTCACAGGGGCATAGAACCTGAAGAAGGGCTGGATTTAAAATTCAACTCCATGAGCATAGCGCAGGCGGCGCAGTATTATATAGATAATTATCATCTGCCCGAAAGCGTGGAAGAGCTTATACAAGATATTGACCGCTCAATAGAACAATTTTATTTTGAACGGGTAAAGCTCAAGCCGGGAGCAGCAGACTTTTTAGAAACCCTTAAAAATAAAGGCGTTACTATGTGCGTTGCCACAGCGACCGACCTCTATCTGTCCCAGCCTGCCTTAAAACGCAACGGCATAGACAAATATTTTAAAGCTATTTTTACCTGCAACATGGTAGGCGCCGGAAAAGATCAGCCCCTTATATATGAAAAGGCGCTCGCCTGCCTGGGAACGCGCAAATCAGAAACCGTTGTCTTTGAGGACGCGCCGCATGCACTGGCTACTGCCAAAAAAGCTGGTTTTAAAACAGCATGCATATACGACTCTGTTTTTGCTGCAAGCTGGGAAGAAATGAAAGCAATGAGCGATTATGCAATTATCAGCTTTGCGCAGTTGGAGGAAAACGCAATATGCTAACGGCGCTGACCATAGCTGGCTCGGACTGCAGCGGCGGAGCCGGAATACAAGCCGATTTAAAAACAATGGCGGCACACGGCATTTACGGCATGAGCGTTATAACCGCGCTTACAGCCCAGAATACTGTCGGCGTTTACGGCATCACAGAGGTTTCTCCTGAATTTGCAGCCCTGCAGCTTAAATGTGTTTTTGAAGATATTCCTCCCGACGCCGTAAAGATAGGTATGGTTGCTAATGGGGGTATAATAAAAGCACTAGTCCATGCGCTGAAAAAATACAGTGCCAAAAATATAGTCATAGACCCCGTAATGGTTTCTACCAGCGGCAGCCGGCTCCTGAAAGAAGAAGCAGCAGAAATACTTATTAACCAGTTGCTGCCCCTGGGAAACCTTATAACTCCTAATATTTCTGAAAGCGAAATACTCTGCGGATTTCCCATAAAGGACAAAACAGCTGTCAAAAAGGCCGCGCAGAAAATATATGAGCGTTTTAGAACCGCCGTACTCATAAAAGGTGGGCATATAGGTTCTGATGCAGCAGATTTGCTTTATGACGGTAAGTTCCAGTGGTTTGAAAGCGAAAGAATCAACAATCCAAATACGCACGGAACAGGCTGCACTCTTTCTTCGGCCATCGCCTGCAATATGGCCAAAGGCTATACCTTGAGTCAAAGCATTGCAAACGCAAAAACATATTTGCTCGGCGCCATTAAGGACGGCATGGATTTAGGCAAGGGTTCCGGCCCTCTTAATCACATCTATAAAATCAATATCTGAATAAAGCAGCCATATAGGCTGCTTTATTCAGATATTGATTTTATATTTTTTTGACAAAGGCACCAGCCCAGGGCGTGCGCGACGTCGGCGGCCATACGGCCGCCTAGGCCGAGCCAAACGGCTCGGCCTACGGCAGGCTTTGCCTGCCGGACGTCGCGCACGCCCCGGACTGGTGCCTTTAAGCATAAAACAAAAAATAGAGCGGCGCAGCCGGATGGCGCCCATAGGGCGCCATCCGGCTGCGTCTCCAGGTTTGCCGTAAAGCAAAGCTTTACGGCAAACCTGGAGACTGCGTGCCCGGCCAAAGGCCGGGCACGCAGCGGCGCACAAGCGCGGCGTTTGCGGCCGGTACCGGCCGCTTGAGCCCGAACCTGAGGTTCGGGCTCAAGGCAGGCGTCCCGCCTGCCAAACGCCGCGCTTGTGCGCCGCCCGCCTTAATATAAAAAAACGCCCAACCATTAAATTGCAAAATCAATTAGTAAAATCAAGCGCTTTTTATAAATGTCCAAAAACAAGCAAAGCATTGCTGTACAAGAGAGAATACATTGCAGCAGTGGGGAATTTGCTTGTTCTTATATTATCCCCAACCGCCATCCCCCCCGTGCGCCTTCATTCTCGTCTGCCTTGAAAACCGAAAATTACTGAAGAGCTGAAGCCGCGGAGTCAAAAATTTGCTGATATGCCTCCCCGCAAGGCACAGAAACAGCATATACCGAGCATTGCATAGAACGAAAGCAATACAGCAAAGCCACAAATGCAGTTCTTGAAAACAGCATTATCCTTTGTACGCTGATGTCTATATAATCAAAATTAGACTTTTAAGAATTTTTCATTATTACTCCCTCAACCGTATCCGCTACATGCTCGCACGCATCCACGCATTTCTCCAGATAAATATATATCTCCCGCCAGGTTATAATCGTAATAGCGTCATTGCAGGTAGTATGCAGCATACGCATACTGGATATAAAGAGCTTATCCGCTTCTTCCTCAAGAGTATTTATAGTAACTATATAATCGTGCAGCTGCTTGGATTTCCTAAAATCAGCAAACTCAGCTATCAGTTTCTTCACGGCCTCTCCGCAGCGTATTATAACCTCGCACAGCTTAAGCGCGTCCGGCCTGATTACGCGAATATTGTTGCAGTAAATGCGCAGCAGAACATCCTCTATTTTATCTATAACCTCATCTATATTCTGGCTCAGAAGGGTTATGTCCTCCCTCTCAAGAGGAGTAATAAACGCCTTAGTGAGAACATTAAGCAAATCATGCTTTTTTTCATCAGCCGCATGCTCGACATTATGCATTTCGTCCAGCTTTTCTTTTATGCGTTCAGGGTTAAAATCTCTTAAAACCTTATCCAGCAAATGGGCCGCCTGACACGCGTAGTCTGCACAGGTAAGAAAATTCTCAAAATAATATGCGTCCTGTTTTTTTGACATTTTTAATCTACCTCCAAATTATACACCGCTATCCATTTAAAAAATAGCCATAAAGAGCTTAGCCATAATAAAGCTTATTAAACCGCAGCCAGGGAACGTGAATACCCATGTCAGCATCATGTCCTTGACAACGCCGAAATTAATGGCCGAAAGGCGTTTAACCGCACCTACTCCCATTATAGCGCTGGTCTTGGTATGGGTAGTGGAAACAGGAATACCGAAAAGACTGGAAAGCAGCAGGCAGGTTGCAGCCGAAAGGTCGGCGGCAAAACCCTGATATTTATCCAGCCGGACCAAATCCACTCCCACCGACTTTATTATCTTTTCGCCCCCTACGCTTGTGCCCAGTCCCATAACCAGGGAGCACAGCAGCATAAGCCATACAGGAATTGCCAAACCGGTCACTCCGCTTTCACCGTTGCAAAAGGCGATGCCCAGAAAAAGAACGCCGATAAATTTCTGTCCGTCCTGTGCCCCGTGCATAAAGCTCATTGCGGCAGCGCCAAATATCTGCGCGCCCTTAAAAAAGCCATCGGTACGGCGCCTGTCCATGCGCGCACAGATAATTGTTATCAATTTGCAGAATATCCAGCCTATCATAAAGCCCAGCAGCAGACTCATAACCAGGCCATATATAACCTTTATCCACTCAGCTCCGTTAATACCGCCTATGCCGTCCTGGATGGCTATTGCCGCGCCCGAAAGGCCGGCAATAAGACTATGGCTCTCACTGGTAGGAATGCCGAACCAGGAAGCGGCGACGCTGTAAACCACAATAGAAAAGAGGGCCGCACAGAGAGCAATTAATGCCTCCTGCGAATTCCCTCCAAAATCTACCATATTACTGATGGTAAAGGCTACCGAGCTGTTAATATGTGTCATTATAAGCACGCCGAGAAAATTAAACACGGCGCTGAGCATTATAGCCGACCTGGCCCCCATGCATCGGGTGCCTATACATGTGGCTATGGCGTTGGGAGCGTCCGTCCAGCCGTTGACAAAAATTACTCCAAGGGTAAGCAGCACCGTTATCAATAAGACCGGATTAGAAAATACCTGCTGGATAAAATCTGAGAATGATAGCATATACATATACCCGCCTTTAATTTAATGCCGCCCGCGTCAATGAAGAACGCGCTTCACAGCCGCACGGCCATCGGCTGCGCTTTGCTCCTGCCGTTAAAATGCGAACATAACCCCTAAACGCAGCCTTTAGCTGCATAAGCGAAAATAAAATCTAAAAATGGTGAACGCATTCGCCAAGCATATGTATAAGATAACATCAATCCTGCATTTCGTCAATTATAACTTAATCTTTATCTCAACTTTTCAAACAATTAACAATAAAAACCACCCTTCATGCAAGAATTATTGCGGACGCCCGTTATATGTGTTCAGTCCGCCGATATCGCTGACACGCCGATAGCCAAAATTCTTAAGCATATGCGCCGCACGGGCGCTCCTGGCTCCGCTCTGGCAATGCACGAAAATAGGAGTGCTTTTGTCCTCAATTAATTCCCCTACCCTTTCTAAATTCTGCAAGGGAATATTCACACTCCCCTTAATATGGAACTGACTGTATTCCTCCTTTGTCCTTACGTCCAATAATACTGCGTTGTCTTCAGCCTTATAAGCCTCCAGCCCTTTATTTATATCCTTGCCCCCAAATAAATTAAAAAGCATTTTTCTCTCCTCCTTTAGGATTAATTTATAAGAGATAATACGGGCCAGACAGCTGGATTTGCGTCCCTGCCGGGTAATTTTATTCTCCGCATACGCCCTGGGGCAATGTTTCTTGACTGCATCTCATACATAATAGAGAATCATCACATTCTAGACTGGACACCCCAACCCTTGAAATTCGGAAGTTTTCAACGGAGGAGTTGTGCAGGAGCGCACTCCAGCTAAGGATAACGCAGAAAACAGACAAATCTACATAAAGGACGCGTATTATCCTTTGTACACTAATGCTGTGTTTATACAATGCAATCAAAAGGCCTTGATTTTTGCAGGAATGACGCGTCCGTCTTATTGCCGCAGTTCCCGAAGCGGCCCGCCGCCCGCTTCTTACGGCTATTAATGGGCAATTCAGCAAAAATCTCCGACCGCAGAAAATAGCGGTTTTACGGATTTGCAAGGCGGCCGGGCGAATAAATACCAGCATATTTTGAGGACGGCGGCGCAGCAAAACCGAGCAATTCACACATTCTAGGCGCATTGTACTCTGATTGCATTGTCTGTGCCGTTATTATAACTGTTTTTATACATAACCATCTGTAACTGAATCACACTGCACAAGAAAAAATACCGCGTTAGAAACAAACAATATAAAGTGCAATTAATAATTGACACAGGCATTAAAGAGGGGTATCATAATTTAAGATAATGCTTATAAACGCTGTACGGCAAGCATATACAACCATTATTGCCTTATAAGCAATATAAATCTATTAGTATATTTTATCGGCTCTGGGTTATGCTGATTAATAAAGGGCGGATACAAAAGGAGATAATGATAATGAAAATTGCTGTAACCTATGATAACGGACAAATTTTCCAGCATTTTGGGCATACAAAGCAATTTAAGCTTTATACAGCCGAAAACGGAAAAATCCTCTCGGAAGAAATTATTGACAGCAGCGGCAGCGGGCACGGCGCGCTCGCAGGACTTTTATCCTCGCTGTGCGCTGACGCCCTTATATGCGGAGGCATAGGCGGCGGGGCCCAGGCCGCCCTTAAGGAAGCCGGAATACGCATCTACGGCGGCGTCCAGGGAGATGCGGATAAGGCCGCGGCCAGCCTTGCGGCCGGAACCCTCGAATATGACCCCGATGCTGAATGCGGGCACCACGGCGGGCACGGTGAACACAGCTGCGGCGGACATGAAAACGGTCACAGCTGCGGCGGACACAGCGGCGAACATAGCTGCCAGGGCCACAGCTGCCATAACAACTGAAATATTATAAAGTTTTAACTGCCGTTTTCCCCCCGCTCACCGGCAGCAGCACCAATAAATAAAATTATAAAGGCGCGTGATTGCTGACCCTTTTTAAGCGTCAGCAATCACGCGCCTTTAAAAATTCAATTTAAGCCTCCGCCGCGCCAGGCATTAATGGAAATCTAGCGGCACTCGGTACATATATATTCAGGCACTGTTCTTTCATTTATCACCGATTCATAAAGCCGCCAGCCCCCGGCAAGATTATAGCAGTCATAGCCCAGGCCCGAAAGGATACGGCAGGCAATATAGCTGCGCAGGCCGCTGTGACAATGAACATATACAGGCTTATCCGCAGGGATTTCATTAATCCGTTCCCTGAGCGAATCCACAGGTATATTAATAAATCCGTCTATTTTCCCGCGCGAAACCTCCAGGGGCGTGCGCACGTCTAACAAGGTAACACTTCCGTCCCTGGGCAGGTTTGCTACATCGTGCCAGAAAAACTGCTTTACCTTTCCAG
>OMGY01002125.1_pt1 | contig 15628 bp, 8 predicted proteins | sample 1674461 | NCBI WGS metagenome assembly OMGY01 (sample SAMN05578579, study PRJEB25193) | human gut metagenome | biome: Human Microbiome; feature: human-associated habitat; material: feces | host: Homo sapiens | place: USA:Birmingham
CTCCTTTAAGTAAGTATAACACTACTTAAAAAAAAGAAAAATGATTTAACTTATTATTTGTTATTGTTTATATTTTATAATCTTTTTAATGATAAATATATATATTTTTTATATATCATAATTGTTATTTATATAAATTATATAATTATTTTAACCATTTATTTGTTTTTTGTTGAAAAAACACATCTTAATTAATTATACTAATTGCAATAAAGTATATCTTACTTTATAGTTTTGATATTCTTTTATTATTAATTAAGTATTTTAATTACTTAAAATTAGTTAATTTTTATAAATAACTTAAATTATAAATTTAACTTAGAGGAGGAGAAAAATGAAAAAATCAAGATTGTTATTTGCGCTTGTAATTGGTGCGTTTGGAACTTTTTCTTTAACTTCTTGTGAACAAACTGTTTCAAGTGTCGATTCAATCAGTGTTACTGCACCAGAAGAAGAACTAGTAGTAGGTCAAACAATCGATTTAAAAGATTACATTAAAGGTATGGTTGGTGAAACTGCATATAACATTAATTTTAGAATGGACAATAAAACCCAATCAACTGCTTCTATTGAAGGAACTAAATTGACAGTAAAAGCTGAAGGTTCAATTAGAATTTTAGTTGAATTTGATGGTAAGACTGCTTCATTTAAAGCTACCGCTATTTCAGAAGCTAAAAAGAAATTCAAAGATTTAACCCAAAATGTCACATCAAATTATTATGTTGATAATTTACAAAGAAATGGTAAATCATTAACAGAACTTGAAAAAGAAAATTCAGAATTAAAATTAGCAGATAAAGGTTTCTTACATAATTCATTCTATTTTGCAACATGTGAAGATGAACAATTTGTTATTAATGGCACAAATAATTGGATTGGATTATTAAGAACAATGAATGGATATTCTTATAATTTTGAAATGAGTGATCTTCAAGGAGCTGATTTTGAAGTTATGCCTGGTGTTCAAATGGATATCAGTGGTTATTATCAAAGTTATAATTTCCCAATTCTTTATAATTATGTAAAAAATAATTCTATTTTTAAAACAGTTACTAAAGATGATGGTACTTCTTATTTAATTACAGAACAATCAGATTATGCTGATGTATGGTTAACATGTGCTTATGGTGGTGTTTTCGGAACATTCTCAAACTATAGAATTTCTAAAGGTGCTTTAAAATTAGAATTCAAAGATGTTGTAAAAACAAATAATGAAAAAACAGAAGCATTAATTGTTTCTACATTAGTTTATGGAAACGTTGAGGGCACTACTTACACTGCTGAAAATCCATATGTTTTAACAAAAGGTGCTGTTTTATTTGATAATGAATTTACTTCAATTAAACCAGTTAATGAATATATTGATGCTGGTAAGAAGCCTGATCAAATTAAAGCTAAAGAACTTGAAGTAGCAGTTAACAAATTTAAAAAATCTGGTATTTATACTTTAGAATCTGAATTATATTGGACAAGATATGATGAAACAACTAAAAAAGATGAAAAATTATCATCTACTCCAAGTAATTTAAATTCTTTTGCAAAAAATTGCGCTACAAGTAAAATGACTGGTTATATTACTAAAGATGGTTTCTTCTATGAAATGAGTTCTTCAGAAAAACTTGGTGTAGTAAAACATAATGATAAATATTATACTGTTTCAAATGCTGATTCATCAGGTTCAATATCTAATACAATTTCTGCAACAACTACAACTGAAAGTATTTGGAGAATTAATTCAAATAAATATAGTATTAAAAATATTGGTGAAGATGAATATATTAAAAATCTTAATGTTGCAAGCAAAACTTCATCAGAAGGAAAAACTATATTTGAAGTAGATTATCCAACAAGTAATGGTTTCTTTAGTGCAAATGCTGAAGCAGTTTTAGATGGTGGTACAACTTATAAATTATTTGCACAATCATCTTCTTCATCTATTGAAATGTTTGTAGCAACTCAATGTGAAGTAACAGTTACTGAGACAGAAGTTGTTATAGATATTTATTATAGTTATAATAGTACATACACTTATCATATCGTAAATACATTTAAAGATTTAGGTGTTGATAAATTAACTTCTAAATTAGCAGGAATTACTTTCCCTGAAAATTAATTAATATTTAATTAAAAAGATTATCGAAAATTCGGTAATCTTTTTTTATTACCTATAATATTTTAGTTTTTATAATATTTTCAATTTTTTAGAATGATTTTTTATATATTATTATTTTTATATTTTTATTTTTGTTAATTTTATATATTTATTTATTGAATTAAATATCTTTTTTACATATACTTTTAATATCATAAAGGAAGGTGAGACATGAAGAAAGAAATATCTATATTATGTATTCCATTTTTTTTAATAAGTTGTTCTGTAAATTTAAAAACTAACAATGATTTTTCTTATGCAAAAACAACTTATTTAGAAAATGGAGTCGAGCATTCTTTAGATATGCAAACTCTTTATAGAAATAGTGGTTATCCACATTTGGCTTCTACTAGTAACAATATTTTAGTTATTCCTTTAGGATTTAATGATGAAAATTTAGTTAATGTTCAAACGCAAGAAAATATTAATAAACTAACAAAAGCGTTTAATGGTGATGAAAATGAAAATTTTCAATCAGTAAAAAGTTTCTATCAAAAATCTAGTTATGGTAAAGTCAATTTAAATGCCGATATTATTTCTAATTGGCTTATATATGATGGAACAAGTAAAGAATTTCAGCAAAAATATAAACAAGAAACATTAGGTTTAGGAGCATGTGAATATATTAAAGAAAAATATGAAGAAGAGTTTTCTAAAGAAAATCATGGTTTATTAGGTGTTAATGCTAAAGATTTATCTTATTATGATCAAGATAACGATGGATTTGTTGATTTTATTTGGATTATTTATTCTCAAACAAGTGACCAAATTCCTTCAAGTGATTGGTGGGCTTATGTCTCTTATACACAAAATAAATTTGAAAATAATAATACACAAATACAAACTTTTGGTTTTGCCTCTATTGATTGGTTAAATCGTAATAATGAATGTGATACTCATACTTATATTCATGAAACTGGTCATGCATTTGGTTTAGTTGATTATTATGATTATAACAATTATTGGTCACCTCTAGGAAAAATTGATATGATGGATTCTAGTATTGGTGATCATAATGCTTTTTCTAAATTTACTTTAGGTTGGCTTAACCCATTAGTAGTAGATTCTACAAGTGAAATAACATTAAAATCTACTTCATTATATGGTAGTTGTTTTATTATTCCTTCACCAAATTATAATGGTACAGCATTTGATGAATATATCATGGTAGAATTATTAACTCAAGAAGGTTTGAATAAAGAAATTGATGAATTATCCTCTCCAGGTATTAGATTAACTCATTGTGATGGTAGAGTTTTCTCAACTAATCATGATGATTATTTATTAAATCCACAAGAAGGTACATCATTTAGAGTAGGAAATACTTATAAAGGAAGAAGTGGAATAAAAATTGATTCAGATTTTTTTAATAACGATGATAAAAAATATTATTCACTTATTTCTTTAATTGAAAACAATATTAAAGAAAAAAATTGTTTAAATGATTATTCATTTTCTTTAACTAATAATTCATTATTTAAAAAAGGAGATTATCTTGATTTTACCAACTTAAAAGGTTATCAAAAAGATTATTTTCCAAGTAATTCAAATTTATGGAACAAAGCTAAAACAATTACAGGATGGAAAAATAATTCTATTCAAAATCAGACAATTGATTCAAAATGTTCTATAAATTATTCAATTAAAATTAAAGATATCTATAAAATAGATAATCAATATGAAGCAAAAATTTTAATTACAAAGAAATAAAGGAGAGATAGAGATGAAAAAAAATAAAATATTATTATGTTCATGTTTGCTATTTTCATTATTTAGTTGTCAAAGTCAAGAAACAACTTCAAGTAGCCAAACATCACAAGTAGAAGATAGTATTGTTGAATTACAAACAAATCCAGTTAACAAAATATCATCTACTGGTGTCTTAATCGATATTGCAGTAAATAGATGGTTATGTGTTGGAGTAGAATACACAGGAACTTTTTCTTTTTCTAGTCAAACAGATCAAACTGCTAGAATAGAAAATTCTAATCCAGAAAATATAGAAATTTCATTAAAAGAAAGTTCTGGTATTAATGCTTTAACATTTAAAGCTAAAAAAGCAGGCGATACAATTTTACAAATTTATGATAGTGATGGTGTTTTAAAATATAGAAATGTTATTAAAGCAAGAAACAAAATTGCTGAAGATAAACTTACTGATTTTTTAATCAATGTTGATCATTTCCAAGCAGTTGGTCTTAATGGTGAATCTTCATTAACATTTTTATCTAGTAAAAGTGCAGTTTTTTCTGGATTTGATGGTGGCCAAGATTTAGGTAATATTAATTTTACTTATAAATTTAGTGGCAACTCAAGTAATAGTGATGATGAATATGAATTTACAATTACAGAATTTCCAAATGATATTAATGATTTACAATGTGTTAAATTTTATTTAGATTTCACTGGTTGTATGTTACATTTAATGACTGCTAATATTACAGTCGATATTTATTTACCTGTTTATTCAGCGTAAAAAGAAAGGATTAAAAACATGAAAAAAAATATATTATATTTAATTCCAGCTTTATTATTAGGAGTTTTAACTGGATGTGACACTACTACAAGTGGAGTTACTTCTAGCACAACTTCTAGTGAAGGTGCAAATACTTCACAAACCACTTCATCTCAGCCAGTTACAAGTGTTGAGGAAACATATGTTATTGTTACTAAATCATATGTTGGTTTAACTATAACACCAAGTAAAACTAAAGCTAAAAAAGGTGAAACAATTACTTTAACTTTAGAATTACAAAGTGGATATAAATTAAAAAAATTATTTTTAAATGATTCTACTAATGGCTTAACTAAAACAAGTGATACTACTTATACATTTGTTATGCCAGATGAATCAGCCGTTATTACTGCTGAATTGTCTATTGAAGGCGATGTTGTAATTCAAGGTTCTTTAGCCTTTGCACTTAATTTAGATTCTACAACTGGTATTTATTCAGCCAAAGGTGTAGAAGTTAAAGATACAGCTTATTTAACTTATGTTGTTCAAGGCGTTTCTCAAAGTGTATTAGCTATTGATAATACTAAATGTTTTGCTGATATTAGCTTAGCTACATCACAAAATGGTTCATTTGGTTTATCAGGCAATGCAAAATATGATTTCTTTTATGATCCTAATAATGGTGATACTCCATGTTATATTGTTAGAACAGAAGTATTAACCGCTCCAGCAAGCGCTAATGATGTTAAATCTTTATTTTCAGGCAGTGTTAGAGCAGAAGATACTACTTTCCCACAAAACGTTAATAAAGTAACATATTCAAATTCTGCTACTGGTGATGAATATGTATGGGAAGATTATGAAAATGGTTCTTTAGCAACTTCTGTTAAAACAAATTCAAATAAAACTAAAACAACTTCACATGTATTTAAACAAATATCTAAAGATGCTACTACAAATAAAAATGTTTATACAATAGTAGATAATTATGTTGAAGGTAAAAATGGTAATAATGATTCAACAAGATTAGATGATTCAAAAGCATTTTCTGGTAAATATGATATTGTTTCAGAATATTCAGCAGGTTTAAAGAATTACCAATTTTTAGATCATTCACCAAATCCTACTGAAGATGCATATTTTGATGCTCATCATTATTCTCATGATATAAATTCTTTAGATTTTGATATTCATTATGGTTATAGAACAGGTTTTGATTCTACATATGATTCTACTTTATTAGATTTTGATGTAAAAGTTAGTTCTGTTACTAATGAAGATGGTTCATTTACTACTACTATTAAATCATTTAAATCTTATGATGAAAGTAAAGATGCTTCATTAGGCAGTACTGCACAATATCATTATGAATATTTAACAGTTTTAACATTTACTAAAGCAGGTGCACCTTTAAGTGGTAGTTATAAAGAAACATATTATGGTAAAGATGCTTATGATGTTACTAAAGGTGAATTTTTAACTGGTGGAGAAAATTTAGGTACAGTTAAAAAAGAAGTTCATTTTGCTTATGGTTATGGTGAAGCTAAAAAAGAAGCAATTAGTTTTGATACAACTCCTTATTTTATTACAAGATTAGATAATTTAAAAGTTACTAATTCAACAACTAATGCAGATAATACAGTTCAACAAAATGATACAGTTAATGATTTTGTTTCATTTACTGCTTATCCAGAAACTGCTCTTGATGCATGGCAATATGGAATATCAAAATCTTCTAATACTTCTATAATTGGTCCAAAGAGCGCTACAGATCCATTTACTTTTAAAGCTTATGGTGTAGGTCAATCAAAATTAACATTTTCTAATCACACATTATCAAGTGGAATTAGTCAAGATGTTAATGTTAATGTTGTAACAACATATAAAGTAGATGGTTTATATTTACAAGCTTATGGAGCGTTCTCTGATGATGAAATAACAGCAAATACAGCTTATGTTAATGCAGGATTTATTAAAAAAGCTCATATTTATGCTACTTCAAGAAATACAGGTAAATACGCTAAAGAATTTAAATGTAATATTTCTGCTACCTCATCAAACCCTGATTTATTATCAGTAATTATTGATAATGATGAACAAACAATTACTTTTGATGCTAAAAAAGCTACTGTAACAGAAGCTACAAAAGTTACAGTTACTTGTACTACAGATACTAATGATACCGGCTTTACTGGTCTTACAATTACAGTTACAATTATGCCTTATACAAAGCCAGCTAAAACATTATTTACTACATGGACTGATAATAAAGGTATTTCATTAACATTAAAACAATATGTAAAAGGAGATACAACAACTTATTCAACATTAGTAGTTGATAATAAATCATATACTTTCGCATTTGTTTATAATGAACAAACAGGTGCATTTAATATTCCTTCTAAGTCAGGCTTAGATGTTATTTTATTAAGTTATGATTATGTAGAAGATCAAATGGGTGTATTTGCAGTTAGTGAAGGTAGCTGGGAAGGATTAGATTCAGTTACAAGTGGAGAAACATTATGTGGTTCTGGAACTTATGATGATGAAGCTGGAGAATATCAAGTAGAAAAATATTATTTCTTAGATAGAAAATAGAGGTTATTATGAAAAAAGGATTTCTATATTTACTTTTAGCTTCTTGCCTATTATGCAGTTGCGATAATAAAAAATTAGATAATTATGATATTACTCCTATTAAAGAACAAGATTTAGTAGTTAATGATGTGTATGAAGCTGTAAATAAGCTTCATACACTAAAAAACTATACAATAAATATTAAAATAGAAAGTGATACCGAAAATACTGAATATTATAATATTTATGCAGAAAAATATTTTTTTAATGGATATGAAGGCTTAGAAGAAGGCTATATTCAAGATCATAATGGAGTATTTAGAATTAATTATTATAACAATGAAATTATTGCTTCAGAATTATATCTTGATGAAAATAAACAAGTAATTAAAGATCTTTGGTCATCAAATTTAGTACCAAGTTGTCAACAAATGAATTTAGCAAATTTTGAAAAAGCAAGAAATCAAACCACTTTTGAAATTCCAAATAAAAAAGATAGATTAATTGCTATGGATTTATTTGATTTAATAAATACTAATTATAATTCTATGAAAGAATGTAGTTTTTCTTTATTAGGCACAAGAATGGATACTTTATATTTAACAATTAAACTTGATAACGCTACATTTGTTGGTCATTTTAATGATTTTGGCAATAGTAAATCTCCAGAAGTATTAAATTATAAATTAAAAAATTATTCTTATTCAACTATTCATAAAGATTTATTAAAAGCTAAAGAATTATTCGCTTTAAATAATTATAAAAGAGTTTGTTATAAAAATGAAAATCCTAATGATACAATCATAGGTTACGAATGGTTCAATGAAAATTATTGGTATGGTGATTTTATTTATGAAAATATAGATTCAGGAAGTCTATATGCTGAACAAGGATTTCTTGGTTTAAATGAAAAAACTAAAGATGGTGTTTATTATGATGGCGCTTATTTATTTTTCTTAGATGAAGAATATAATATACAAAGTACTTTATTTACTAAACCAGCATTTACAACTAATATTTCTTCATTAGTCGATATTATGAATTATCCATCTAAAATGGTAATGTGGGATTATAATTTACAATTCTTTGAATTTGTAGAAACTCAAACAGAATATCCAGATAAAAATTTATTTGTTACTAATGATGTATATATCATTCAAGATTGGATTAACAATTTCCAAATATCTTTAGATACAGGTTCATCTACTGCAACTATATATGATCTTAGAATTATAACTGATATAGTTGATAATTTAGATGAAGAATCAACAATAATTTTCCAATTCGATTATATGCTTGATGGTAAAATTTATGGTTTACAAAGAGAATTTATTGATTTCGGAAAAGCCAATATTAAAAGTGTAGATGATTTATATAATACATTTTCTGATAAGTAAGAGTTAGTCTCTTACTTATTTTTTTATATATTTATTATATCTCTACTTTAGTTATTTATATCTTTTATAAATTAATAATATTTTTTTATAATATTTTTTTATATTTTAAAACTTTTTAATTGATTTTTAAAATATCAATTCATATACTTATGTTAATAAAAGTGAAAAGCGAATTAAATCATCGGCATTAGTTCAAAGCTTTTATCAATTTGTTAGTTTTATTAAAAGTTTTAATATTACTTTTTTCTTTTATTGTTTAAAAGGAGATTAATTACAATGAAAAAAATTTTAGTTTTACCTCTCGCTCTTGTATCTTTATTAGCAGTTGGATGCGATAAAGTTCCTTCTAGCGAAACTAGTTCATCAAGCGAAGCTAGTTCAAGTGTAGTAAGTTCATCATCAAGCGTAGTAAGTTCCACTTCTGTAGCTGTTGCTCATGCAATTCATGTAGTAAACAATGAAGAATTAGGAGTCACTCTTGAAGCAGATGTTACAAGTGCAGTTAAAGATATTACAGTAACAATAACAGTTACAAATTCTAAACCTACTAAAACATTAGTAAAAGGAATTCATGTTAATGGTGGCGATTTAATTGAATTAAAAAGTGATAATACAGCATCTTTTAAAATGTTAGATGAAGATGTAGTTGTTACTGTAGAAGCTGAAGAATTGACTTATTTAATACATGATGAAACAGAAGGACTTGCATGTTTATCAGGATTACCAGAAAAAGCATTTGAAGGTGATTTAATAACATTTACAGTCTTTACTAAACCAGGTTTTACTTTCCTTGATAAAGTAGTAGTTTTTCAAGGTGAAGAAGAAACAGAAACTTTTAAAGAAGTTCCTCTTACTACTACTGAAGCATATAAATATCAATTTGTTATGCCTGCTAGTGAAATAAGTGTTAAAGTTACTACAGAAGCTACTATGTACGCGGTAACTAGAGGTAAAAATAGTTCAAATATTTCTTATACTAAAAACACTGTTACTAATTCAACTGCATCAAACTTATATGCTTCTGTTGGTCAAATTGTTGAAGTTGGTTTAAAAGATACTGATACAGCTAAACCTGGTATTTCTGTAAATGGAATGGAAATAACTACACCTACTGAAGAAGGTGGATCAGCATTCCAATTCGCTATGCCAAGTAGACCTGCTACTGTTGATGTATTAACTACACCATATTATAGACCTCTTAAGAAAGTCGAATCTGAACATTTAAAATTAACATTCTTATCTAGAGAAGAAACAGTAGATGAAGCAACAAATGCAAAAACATTTACATATACTGAAATTACCCAATCAGTTGCTAGAGAAGATGTTTATGTTAGAGTAACTGGAGTAACTGAAGATTTTGTAGTTTCTTCAATGAAAGGAATTTATAAAACAACTGGTTATACAGGTTCAGTTTATGAAAACAATTTAACAATTAGTAAAGTAAGTGATGATGAAAATGAAGCAAATCTTTATACATTTAGATGTCCAGTTAGTGATGATATCACTGTTACAGTTACAGAAGAAAATTTAACTACTTATAAAGGTCAACCATTTGTTGGTAAATATAAATTCGTTGAATTATATCGTCAAGGTTCTAAAACAGATTCTTTATCAAGTACAGCTGAAATTAAATCTTCTGGAAAAATAGAAGCAACATCTGGTAAACCATTTACATCAAGTATTATTTCTAATCATGATGCAGAAAATAAACGTTTAACTTTATTAAAAGAAGGTTCTGATAAATTTTTCATGTCTTATGAAGGAGATTTAGGTTATACTCCATTTTCTGATAATAAAGTTTATCAACAAGATGCATTCTTCATGGTCAAAGATGATGGATCTACTTTAACTTATAAATCAAATATTTTTGGTCAAAAGGAAGAAGGTAAAACATATTTTGCAGTAGAAATTTTCACTAAAGAAAATAATGTTGAAACATTTAAAAATGGATTCTTTGTTGATTTTACTGATGAAGCAAATCCAAAATTATTTATGAATGTTAAATTTGAATTTACAAAAGGATCATTTGTTTCAGATAAAAATGCAGAATATAAAGTTAAAAAGGGTGAAACATTAGTTGCAGATGTTGCAAATTGTGGTTCTTCATTATATGCACTTCGTGATGGTTTACAAGCAACATATACTGGCGCGAACGGGGAATTAGTCTTAGATGGTTTAGGCACTGCTACTTATAAAGGAAGCACTTGGAATTATGTTTTTGATAAAGAAACAAGCGATTTAACTTTAACTAGTGGTGGTAATTCACTTACTTTAGGTTTAACTTTAACTGATAAAACATATGTTGAAAAAGGTGCTGTAGCAGCTGAAAATGATTTTGATGGAAAAACATTCTCTAACTTTTTTACAAGTTCTTTTGATGATTACTTTTACTTTTATAAAGTAACATTCGGAAAAAGTGGTTCAGTTGATGTTTTAATAACAACTGGTAAAACCGAAAAAGGCACAAAAATGTATCCTAACAATAGTAATAAAGATCCAGATACTTATGTTATTAATGATGATGGAACTATATCATTAACTATGCATAATGGTTCTAGTGAAAAAGTTTTAGTTCTTACTCCAAATGAAACAAAAACCACTTTAACTATCGATAAAGATTTCTCTAATGTTTACACAACTAAAGATCTCGTTCTTTCTTTGGTTTTGTAATATACATCTCTCCTCATACGCTCCTTCGGGAGCGTATTTTTATTTTAAATATTTCTTCAATATGTTATACTTACTCTAAGGAAATAATTTATGGAAAATCAAACAAAAGTTAATTTATGGACTGAAGAATTACTCAATAAATGTAAAAATAACGGATTAGTTAATTTTAATTTCCAAAATGAAGTTAATCTTCGTATGACTAATTATCAATACGATGAAATTTTTTCATTGCTTATGAATGGTTTTCCACTTAAAATAAATGAATTAGATTTAACTAATAAAACATTAGCCCAAGCTCTTGATGATGCGACTAATGAAGATAAACAAAATAAAAAAAATCATATTTATACTGCTGATGATAAAAATGTTCAAAGAGAAAAATTAAAATATTTATTAACTAAAAATAATTTAATATTAACATTTGGTTTATTAGATTATTTTGAAGATAAAAATATGAATATTAAATCTGCTCCTTTAGTTTTAATGCCTATTAAATTAGAATATATTGAAAATAATAATAGTTATCAAATATCTAATATTAATCATGAATTATATTTAAATGATTATTTAATCAATAAATTAATTGAAGAAAGAAGAATTGATATTTCTTATCCTTTAGAAAGCAATTTTTCTTTAATTGAATATTTTACTTATGTATCTACAAAAGTTAGAAATTACCATTTTTCTGTAAATAATGGCTGTTTTATTACTTGTTTATTAAATCAAGAAAGTTTTTATCAATATAAAGATTTCCAATTAAATCAAAAATTTATTTTGGATTTACCTATTGTAAAATCTATTTCTTATTTAAATTCTGAATTTTTTAATTTTAATAAAATTACTTCTTCTAAATTATATAATCAATATTTATCTTTACTTAATTTAGATAATGATGAATATAAGATTTTAAAAAGAATTAATCAAAGAGAAAATATTGTTTTAAGAACAAATTTAAAAGAAAATAAAGATCATTTATTATTAAATGTTATTTATGATTTTGTATTAAATAATAAAAAAATATTAATTACTTATGATGAAAATAATTATTTACAAATATTAAAATTTATTAAAGATAATTCTTTAGAAGAATACACTTTAGATTTATCAAAAAATAATACAAATAAAGAGAACATTATTAATAGATTTACATCACAAGATAATTTAGATTTTGATACAAAATTATTAGAGCAAAGTAGAATTGATGAAACAGTAGATACATATTATTTATTAAAAAATGATTTTAAAAAATTTATTAATGCTTTAAGAAAAAATAATGAACCATTGAATTTATCTATTAATAAAGCTATTGATGAATATTATTCTTTAGATAAATATCCAGATACATTAATAGATATACCTAATGTCAATTTAATTGATGAAAAACAATTAAGTGAATATTTGCAATATATTTCTTCTTTTACAAGTTCTATTGAAGATTTAAAATGTCATTATTTAGATCACCCATTTTATGGTTTTAATAATCTAAATTTAAATCAAGAAAATTATCAAGAATTAAAAGAAAAAATTATTTTATTAAGTAATGAATTTGAACCAAGTAAAGTCGCATTTTCTAATTTAGAAAAAACATTTTCTTTACCATACCCTCAAACACTAAAAAGCATGAAATGTATTTTAAATATTATTTCACTTATTCCTGATTTAGTAAAAGTACCTACTTTTTATTTTGAAATTAAAGATTTTAATGAATTGTTTAATAATCTAAATTATCATAATGAATTATTTAATGAATTAACTAATTTAAGAAATAAAATAATTACTCTTTATAATGATAAAGTTTTCTTAATTGATTATAAAGAAATGCATAATCAAATGTTAGAAAATAAATTATCAAGAAAAATTATTCATTCTTATAAAAATTATTTTGCTAAAAAAGTTAAAATTGATGAAACTATCTTAAGAAATTTATCTAGTGATTTAGATGAATATTATGCTTTAAATGATAAAATAAATTCTTTTGTGAAAGAAAATGAAAAATATAATGATTTTTATAATGAAGGTATTTATGATTTAGATAAATTAAAAGAAAGATATTCTTTAATAAAAAGTTTTAAAGATTATTGTGATTATTTATCTAGTGAAAATTTATCTTTTAGTTATAAAAAATTAGAAATATTTAATGAAGAAAAATTATCTTTATTACCTACATATAGAAAACAATGCCAAATTGCTTTTAACCATATCTTAAAATATATCAACTTTATCAAAGTTTATTTTGATGAACAATTAATTGATTTTTATACTTTACCATTATCTGAATTAGAAAATAAAATTAATAAAGCAAGTAAGAATTTTGCTTCAATTAATGATTATCTTAATTTCTATTTATCATTAAAGAAAATAAACGCTAAATTACCTTCTTTAGGTAATGAATTATTAAAATATAATGAATTTAGTAATTATAATTATATTTTCATGAAAAGGTTTTATTATTTATATGCTCAAAAATTTATGAATGATAATCCATTATTTAAAAATTATTTAGAAGATTCTTTCTATAAGAGTTTAGAAAATTATCAAGATTATAATAAAAATAGATTAGATATTTTAAATGCATTAATTAAAAATAATTTAAAATTAAATAAACAAAACAATTTATTAGCTTTAAGATCTTTTGATATTCCTTATTTAAATAATCTTAAAAAAGAAAAATTAAATGTTTTACCATTAGAAAGCTTTATTAATAACGCTAAAAACATGATTATGTCTTTATGTCCAATTATTTTAATGCCTATAAATGAAGTTAGTTCTTTATTATATAGATCTAATTATCATTTTGATGTTAATATTATTTTAGCTAATGAAAATTTATTAAATATTGATGTTATTCCTAGTGAATTTAGAAGTGATCAAATTATTGTTTTAGATTCTAGATTAATCAATAATAAACAAGATAATTTAATTTACCAAAATAATGAAAATTTCTTATATTCTGCTTTGCAAACATTAAATGTTATTAATTACATTTCTTCTTCATATAAAGAAAATTTATTAAAAGCTAATAATATTGATGTTAGCTTAAAAGATCATTTAATAAAAAAATTATCTAATAAAGATTTATTAATTAGTAAAGACGTATCTACTCCTTATGGAATTATTGATTTATTAGTAAAAACACCTACTTCAAAAAGACCAACAGCAGTTATTATTGATCATCTTAATTATTTTTCTATTGAATCTAGTATTGATTCATTTTCTAAAGCAAATGAAAGTTTAGAAAAATTAGGTTTTGCAAATTATCGTATTATTACATCAACTTATTTTCAAGATGAAGAAAAAGAATTTAATAAATTATTAGATTTTATTATTGTTCATACTGTACAAGAAAAAAATATACATAAAGTTACTAAATCTAAACCAATTATGGAAGCTTTATTTAAAGAATATATTAATCCAAAAGATGCATATTATTTAATTCAAGATAAAGAAAATAAACAAATTAAAGATGTTATTTTAGAAATCTTAAATATATGTTCTCCTATTAAAAAAGATATTTTCTTAGATACTATTGGTGTAGATAATGTTAGTTATTTCTCTTCTTTGATTTTAGAAAATAAAGTTAGTGTAATGAATAATTTTATTTTTGTTAATAATAAAGAAATTGAATTTAAACGTGCTAGAAGCGACAAAAATGAAATTAGAGAATTAGATACTATATCTAATGAAGAAATAGCTCAAGGCGTCTTAAAAATGATTTGTAATAAAGATTTATATGTTGATGAAACAATAAAATTAATTTTATTAAGTTTAGGATATAAAAAGATGAATCAACAACAATATTTTAGAATTCAAAATATTATTGGTGAATTAATTGATGAACATAAATTATCAAATAATAACGATCTTCTTCATTATGAAAATAATAATTAGTTATTTTAATTCATACATTTTAATATGAATTATTTTTCTCAAAAAGAAATAGAAAATTACGCTGAATTTTTATATGGTTTAAGTGGTAATGAATTAGCTTCTTTAGCCTTTTTAGTGGGTCTATTATTATCACAAAATATTAATTCTAATCAAATAAATAGTTTAGGTAATTTTTTTGAAGCAGTTGGTCAAACTATGTTAGTTATTGGTTCACAAAAACAATTATTAGAAAATAATAAATCTAATTATAATTCTAAATAATTATTTAATAATTTCATGTACCACTAAAGGAAATAAAGATAATAAACATATCCAAATCCATTCTTTAAAATTTAATTGAGTAGTAGAAAAAAATCCTACTAATAATGGTATTTCTGTAACAATAATTTGTAAGAAGAAACCTATAATAATTACTATTAACATAAAATAATTTTTCTTTTTTATTATAGAAAATATAGAAGAATGAATATCTGACATTCCTACCATGTG
>OMGY01002138.1_pt1 | contig 15500 bp, 13 predicted proteins | sample 1674461 | NCBI WGS metagenome assembly OMGY01 (sample SAMN05578579, study PRJEB25193) | human gut metagenome | biome: Human Microbiome; feature: human-associated habitat; material: feces | host: Homo sapiens | place: USA:Birmingham
CGCGCACGGCGACGAGCGGCGCGCCTGGCTCATCCTCGCGCTCGCGTGCGATGTGGGCAGTCTCTTTTATTTCAAGTACATGGGTTGGTTTCTGGAAAATCTGGGCAGACTGACGAATACCGACTTTTCCTTTTTCCGCGTCGCCCTGCCGCTCGGCGTGAGCTTCTATGTATTTCAGAGCATCGCCTACGTCGCGGACGTCTACCGCGGCGACGCCGAGGCCGAGCGCAGCCTTTTGGACTACGCCGCCTTTCAGGCGATGTTCCCTCAGCTCGTCATGGGTCCCATCCTGCGCCTGCGCGATGTGAGCGCGGAGCTGCACACGAAGCGTCCCTTCTCCCGCGCGGCGGTCGCGCGGGTGCGGCGCTTTTGCTTATAGGGGCGGTAGAGGTCTTCGACCTCGGCAAGCGTTTTGGCATTGTCGATGGCGGCGGCGAGCTCGTCTGTAAGCTTGCCCTGCTCGTCGATGGATTTTTTCACCGCCTCGCGCCGCTCTTCAAGGCCACGCAGGTATTGTAGGCGTTCTTCGAGCGTGCGCAGCGCGGTGTCGTCCATCGCGCCGTGCATCTCCTTGCGGTAGCGGGCGATGAAGGGGATGGTATTGCCCTCGTCCAGCAAGCGCACAACGTTTTCCACGTGCTGCGCGCTCTCGCCGAGCTCCCGGGCAAGCGTCTGAATGATATCCATAGAAATTCCTTTCGTTGCATGGTTTAACGTCAGCGGCGGCAGACGCCCAAGCGTCCGCCGCCGCCTATTTTACCACAGCCCCGGCCGGATTTCCAGCGCAAAGGCTTCTCACGAAAAAGCAGATCCGCCTCTGTATCACACAGAGGCGGAGCTGCCAATCCTATGATGCCCACGGCGGCGAACGCTATGAGCTTATTCAGCACAGCATCACCTATCGTTACTGTGTTTTTATCTCAGGTTCTTCCGGAAGAACTCCTGCGCATTCTTGTACATTACGCCATCGGCATCCTCCTGCGAAACGCCTCGGGAGATCAGATACTCGTAAATCGACGCCGCCTTGGCCGGTGTATTCAGGCACTCCGGCAGGAGGGAACCGTCGAAATCCGAACCGAGGGCAAGATTCTTTTTGCCTCCCAGCTCAAAGAAATGCATGGTGTGACGGTAGATATCGTCAAGGCTGTGAACTTCGCCGTCGTCGCGCAGGAACTTCACAAAGTAATTCAGACCGATCAGGCAATCGCGCCTGACCATCTCTCGGATCATGTCGTCTGTGAGGTTACGCTTGTGACTGCACAGCGCACGGGCATTGGAATGCGTGGCGACAAAGGGTTTGGCCGCCACCTCCAGCAGGTCGGCAAAACCGTGGTCGTTGAGGTGGGAGACGTCGACAAGAATGCCCTCTTTCTCCATCTCGCGCACAGCTTCCTTGCCAAACTCGCTTAGGCCATGGTCAGTGGTGTGACCGGAGCCAAGCTCGTTTTCACCGTTCCATGTCAGCGTAATGGCACGCACACCCTGCTCGGCAAGTGTGTGAACACGGGTGATATCACCGGCGAGCGCGCTGCCGTTCTCAATAGTCAGAAATGCGGCGGTCTTATTCTCAGCCCAAGCCTTCTCCATATCGGCGGCATTGCGGCAGGGAGCCACACGGTCGGAAAACTTTTCCATCTGGCGATAGAAGTTTATGCGGTTCTTCTCAAAATAAGCGATGGCTGCATCGCCGCGCTCCTCATCCGGAATGAAAACTGCGTAGAACTGCGCCCAATGCACATCATTCGGCATGTTGCTCAGCTGCAGCACGCGGCCGGGATCGTCCAGCGTGTCCGGGTTGCCGGTGTTGGCATACTTCCAATCTGCCAGAGTGTCACAGTGCAGATCGATCAAACCATAACTGTTCATTATACTAATTTAAAATCCTTTCTTTGACTTTACGCCCGCGGGTCGAGCTCCTCGCAGGAAAGCACTTCCTTGCTGCGTGTGTATTCCTCATACCGGAGTCCACGATCTGAGGTCTCAATTTCGCCGACCTGGTTATCATAGGGGTCGGCGCGCCAGAACTGCTTTTCAACGGTAAACGGCGCTTCAAACTCGCTGTTGGCCACCATGCGGTATGCGTCGATGTTGCCAAAGTAGAACTTGCGGCGTTCCTCATTCTGCGCCCTCACCGCCGCCGTGCCGTAGCTCGGGTCGGCATAGAGCCAGCCGTATGGCGCGATATAGAAGCGGGACCAGTCGTGTGCGCCGCAGAAGTCCGGCTCAGCGGTCAGGCCGCTCTGCCACCTGGCGGGAATGCCAGCGCAGCGGCACATGGTGATAAAGAGCAGGGCAAACACACCGCAGTCGCCGGTGTAGCTGCGCGCCGCAGAATCCGGGATGCACTCGAGAATGAAGTAGGACGGCATGAAGGTATACTTCATGTTCAGCGTGATGAAGTCGTAGAAGATACGCGCCTTTTCCAGAGGATCGGTCACACCCTCGGTCAGCATCTCCACAAGGGAACGAATAAACGGGGTGAAGACGATGTGCGGCGCCTGCTCCTGCGTGTCGAAATCAGGCTGTACGGCGTCTGCCTTCATCGTGGAAACATCGTGGTAGCGCGCCGTGTGGACATAGGAGTACTCCACATAGAACTCGTGGTTTTCCTCCATGTTCTCCTCCCAGCAGATCGTGCGCTGCGCCGCATTCTCGGGTGCGAGCTTGCCGGTCTCGGGATACATCTTCTCGATGCGGATCTCGCTTTGCTGCTCACACTCGGCGGGGATGGGCAGGTGAACGCGCACGAACATACCGGGTGTGAACCGATCATCGTTTACGCGGACGCTCGAACGGATGCGGATGCGATTGGAGATACCGCCGTTCTCGCGCATCAGACGGCGAACACGGTCAAGACGGCCCTCGCCCTGCTCCTTCGTCACGCTCTCCACACCGTGCACCTGTACGCCCGCGCGGACGGCAAAGGATGGATCTGCTTTGCACAGCGTCTCAAAGAAGCGGTCCAGGAAGTGCATCTCGCCGTTGACATAGAGCCAGCTGATTTTGCCGGCGTCCACGCGCTCGTCGAATTCCTCCTCGGTAAAATCGGGGATGTGCCCGCGCACCACAGCGAGTGCGGCGGCACGGTCGAACGGGTAATTCTGCGGGATCCGGCAGATGATCTCGCGCTCGGCGGTCAGGCACGCGCGCATTGCCTCAGACAGGTTATCCTGCGCAAGGCGAAGATCAACGAGGCGGATCGCGCCTTCAAAATCGCCCCATGCCTTGCGCCGGGCGATATCGTCCGGCAGGCCAATGTTCAGATATTGCAAGGTATCGTTAATATTCATAAAAGTAACCTCTTTGTGAATCCTGCTCCCACGGCACGGGCCGCAGGAGCAGGAAAAATCATCCGGCGGGGATCAAGCAATCATATGCAGGATCGCACCCATACCAAGACCAAAAATATTACCAATAGCAGCGCCAAGAACACCCATCAGAACACCGATACCGGCGAAGGACTCAGAATAGGCGCTGGCAATGATCGGCGCGGAAGCGGAACCGCCGATGTTGGCGACCGATGCCGTGGAGACCATGCACAGATCCCAGTGGAACAGCTTGGACAGCAGGAACATGGCAACGACGTGGATCACGAGAACGAACACACCGTAGACGACCCACATCGGAGCCTCGACCAGCGCGTTGAGCGGGGCCTGAGTTGCGAGCAGGGAGATAACGGCATACATCAGAATGGTGGAGAAATCCTCGACAGCGGGGAGCTTGCCGAGCGGGGTCATCGCGCAGATCAGGCCGAGGATGGTGACGAAGAGCGTGGTGCAGGTGCCCTTATCGAACATGTCGAGGTCGATTGCACTAAGGCCGCTGTTCATAACAACACCGATCTTCTGAGACAGAGCGGAAACGATCAGAGCAATGCCGATGAGCCAGACCCAGTCAGCAGCCTTGGCCTGCTTCTTCTCGTTGGCGACCTCCGCGCTGGCGGCGGCGGCAATGTCTTCAAGGCCGGCGGTATTGGCCTTGACGGCGTTGTTCCACTTGCTGGAATATCTCACCATGAAGAGCAGCAGCGCGATCCACAGGGAGTAGCAAACGGTATCGAGGGTGAGCGCGCAGGCATACGCACCGGGATCAACCGGCAGCGCGTCGCCCATAGCGGCCATGTTGGCGGAACCGCCGACCCAGGAAGCATACAGCGCAGCGGTAGCACCCCAGATGGTCTCGCCGCCGCCGAGGACGCCCTTGAAGATCGGGAAACCGGCAATGAAGCCGAGCGCAAGAGTGATCGAGCAGCCAAGGAAGATCGCGATCATGCGGCCGGAGAGCTTGGCGATCTTGCGGAAGTCGCAGCGCAGCAGCATGACGAAGATCATTGCGTACAGAAGGTTATTCTTCAGTGAGCTGTAAGCGGTGCTGCAGCCCTCAGAGTTGTAGAGGCCCATCGTGCAGAACACCATGTTGAGAATGTAGATCCACACCAGGGGCGGGACCCAGTTAAAAACTTTCCACTTGGCATACTTTTCGAGCGCCAGCAGACCACCGGCCAAGAACATCAGAAATGCGATGAAAGTAAAGCCGTTTTCGATTGCAGGTAACATACTTTTTCTCCTCCGAAAAATATATTTCTTTCCAATGTGCCCGGTACCAGAGCCCATTATAAAAGACAAAAGAATGAAAAAAGCCCAACAAAACCGAGCGTTTCTTTCAACGCCTGATTCTGCTGGGTTTCACACGCGGCGCCATGAGGGAAATCATGGCAGGCGACTGCGAAGCAGCCATATACAGTTATGCGTAATCAGGTTTCGCTTTCCGGCTTGCCCGTCATTGACCGCCAGCGCTTGAGCGCATCGCGGTAAGCGACAAGTACGGCCCGGCGGGACGAGCCGCCGTATCGTCTGTTGAGCGTGTTCTCCAGCCACACATCGATCTCCGGAAAAACCTGCCCCACAAAAAGCTTGCGCAGGAAAGCCTCCGTCGTGGAAATTGTATGGGTACAGCTGAAATCGAGAACCTCGGACGTCAGGTCATCGACCTCAAACGCCATATAAAACGTGCCGTATTTCTTTGTGATGGCATTGTCCGAATTCGTTCTGGACTCGCCAATGATAAAAACCGAATTGATCTGATTCAAAGAACCGTCCTTCCTTTCACAGGAGAATGCATAATCAAAAACGCCCTGTATCAGCATCATTGGTTGCCTATATTATAGCGGCCATTGACCGAGTTGTCAATATCTTCTTGTCAAGCCAGATGATTCTGCCGATTTTTGTCGATAACGCACAACAATTCCTTGTCAAAAAATCACTAAGGCAGATAAACTATGGTCAAATCAACGATTATCACCTTCCCTCTTGCAATTGCAGTCTGGACATGGTAGCATAAATATGCTTTTAAAAACTTGATTATCACTGCTGCTTTACTTTGCTTGAGAATGCCACAGCGTTCTTCACCGCAAATAAAACCCAGCAAAAGGCGTGGATTTATCGCGCCTTTTGCCGGGTTTTTTCTTTTGCAGCAGCCAAGAGAGGTGAGGAGCCGCCGCCATAATACGCCGCGCATTCACAGAATCACACAATATTTAAGGAGGAATTCATCACATGAAGAAAAGACTTTGCTCATTGCTACTTGTCCTCACGATGCTTTCCACGCTTCTGGTCGCGCCGGCTTCCGCCCTTGAGGCAGACGGCTCGACCAGCGCCGGCAGCGAGACTTACGTGTATCTCGGCGTGAAGGATTACGGCACCGTGGAAGCTGACAGCAAGCCCGACTTTGTCCATCGCTTCTACACCAACGGCAAAGAAGTGGAGTATACCATTGCCAGCGACGATAAGTATGCCGTCCAGAACAAGCTTCAGGAAGGCTATGTCTACGATCTGACGATTGAAGACGGCGTTGTGACCGACGCCGCCGCTGCCACGGCCACCGCCGAAGGCACGATCAAGGAGATCAACGCCACGAGAGTGACCTTCGAGGACGGCACGAGCGCCCCCTATTTCCACATCTACGAGATCAGCAACACCGCTGCCGGCGCCACCGCCGTTGCCGCCGTGACCGATCTCACCGCGCTTGCCGGCAAGACCGCGAAGGTTTACGGCGACACCGTTTACCTCACCTTTATTGCCAAGCCCTACACCGCGCCCGTCAGCGGTACGGCAGGCGTAAAGACTCTCAAGAATTACCTCAAGACCGCTCTCGAACCCGTCGGCACTACGCTGTACGTCTACGGCGCGGGCTGGGATTGGCAGGACGATCTTTCCTCCAACCAGTCCATGACCATCGGCCTCTCCCAGAGCTGGATCGACTTCTTCCAGCAGCAGGATGCCAACTACACCTATAAGAACAGTGCCGACCACGCGCACAGCTACTATCCGCACAACAGCTGGAACCAGTACTACTATGCCGGTCTCGACTGCTCCGGTTACGTCGGCTGGGTCGTCTACAACGTGATGCACACCCAGAATTCCGTCAACACCGACAACGACGGCTACGTGATGAGCTCCACCAAGATGGCCAAGACCTTTGCTGACAAGGGCTGGGGCGAATTCACCCGCGATATCAAGTCCTTCAAGCCCGGTGATATCTTCAGCATGAGCGGCCACGTGTGGACCGTCCTCGGCGTCTGCGACGACGGCTCCATCGTCTTCTCCCACTCCACGCCTTCCGACAGCAAAGCCGGTCAGGGCGGCGGCGGCGTGCAGCTGAGCGCCCTGAATCCCAGCAACCCCGGCAGCACCGACTGCGAGGCCTACCGTCTCGCCACCAAGTACATGCAGAAGTACTACCCCGAGTGGAGCGAGCGCTATGACGCCGTGCTGAGAAGCTATGACTCCTACGCCACCCCCGCTTCCGGCAGTACCTTCAAAGTGACCTGGTCCGGCAACTTCTCCTGGAACCTCGACGGCACCGGTCTGACTGACCCCGATGGCTACGCCAACATGAGTGCCGCTGAGATCCTCGCGGACCTCTTCGGCGAAAACACGGAGCAGCCTTCCGTGCCGGTCATCCCGTCTCAGCCCAGCACGCCCGTCCGACCCTCTCAGCCTTCCCAGCCCGAGCAGCCCAGCCAGAAGGGCTTCAACGATGTCAAGCCCGGCGACTACTTCTATGACGCTGTCAACTGGGCCGTCGAGAAGGGCATCACCACCGGCACCAGCGCCACGACCTTCTCCCCCAACGCCTCCTGCACCCGCGCTCAGATCGTGACCTTCCTGTGGCGCGCCAGCGGCAGCCCGGAGCCGAAGACTGCCAGCAATCCCTTCACCGACGTTGCAGCCAACGCTTACTACTGCAAGGCTGTTCTGTGGGCTGTTGAAAACGGCATCACTACCGGTACCAGTGCCACGACCTTCTCCCCCGACGCTCCCTGCACCCGCGCTCAGGGTGTGACTTTCCTGTGGCGCGCCAACGGCAGCAAGGCCGCCTCCACCGCCGCCTCCTTTACCGATGTTGCATCTGACGCCTACTATGCTCCTGCAGTTGCCTGGGCGGCAGAGCAGAACGTCACCGGCGGTGTCGGCAACGGTCTCTTCTCCCCCGACACTACCTGCACCCGTGCTCAGATCGTGAGCATGCTGTATCGCCTTCGGTAAATAATTATCTTTAATAGGCGCTGAGTCATCCCCTCCTACAGCCTGAACGCCGCGGGCAATTGCCGTGGCGTTCAGGCTATCTTATTCTCAAAATTCAGAAAGGACAGTGCGTTTTATGAAGTTTTCCAGCAAGGTAGAAAAATGCGGCCTGTCTCCAATGCGCAAGTTCCACCCGTACGCGGTGGCAGCCAAGGCACGCGGCGTCAACGTCTATCACCTCAACATCGGTCAGCCCGACGTGCAGACCCCTCCCGCGTTCTTCGAGGCAGTTCGCCATTTCGAGCAGCCGGTGCTGGCCTATGCGCCCTCGCCGGGCATCCCTGAGCTGATCGACGCGATCCAGAACTATTACGACAAGCTCGACATGCACTTTGACAAAAGTGAGATCTACGTCACCGCCGGCGGCAGCGAGGCGCTTCAGATCGCGCTCCAGTGCATTCTTGACGACGGCGACGAAATTCTCATTCCTGAGCCGTTTTATCCCAACTACAACACCATGGTACGCACCTGCGGCGCGTCCATCACGCCCATTCCCACTTGCCCCGAGGAGGGCTACCACTACGCCGTGCGCGAGAAGATCGAGCCGCTCATCAACGCTCACACCCGCGCCATCATGGTCACGAACCCCGGCAACCCCACCGGCGTGGTGCTGAGTCAGGACGAGATGGAGATGCTCGTCGATCTCGCTCAAAAGCACGACCTCTTCCTCATCGGCGACGAGGCCTACCGCGAGTTCGTCTACGGCGGGGAGAAGCTCCAGTCGTTCGGTGAATTTGCCGATCGCGCGGCAGACAATATCATCGTCATCGACACCGTATCCAAGCGTTTTTCCGCCTGCGGCGCGCGCATCGGCTGCCTGATCTCCAAAAACAGGGAACTGATGAACCACGCGATGAAGTATTGCCAGGCGAGACTTTCGGTCGCGACGCTCGACCAGATTGCCTCCGCCGCGCTCTACACCGTCGGCCCCGAGTACTTCGCCGCCGTGCGCGACGAGTATAAAAAGCGCCGCGATACGCTCTGCCGCAAGCTGCGCGAGATCCCCGGCGTCGTGTTCGATGTGCCGGGCGGCGCGTTCTACGTGATGGCGGCGCTGCCGGTGGACGATGCCGACAAGTTCCAGCAGTGGCTGCTCGAGGAGTTTAATGACAACGGTGAGACCGTGATGATGGCCCCCGGCGGCTCGATGTATGCAACGCCCGGCAAGGGCAAAAACGAGGTCCGCATGGCTTACGTCATCGAAAGCTACAAGCTCGAGCGGGCCATGGACATTCTCAAAAAGGCCATTGAGGAATACAATCGGATTAGAGCGTGAGACAAAAGCAAATTAGAAGTTAACCATATTCCATGATGCTATTGCCGACCGAATGAAGTCAGCCGGCAATAGCGGTATGGACGCACGGATTTATTGCGAAAAACAAATCCGCCTCTGTATCACACAGGGGCGGATTTGCTTATTGGTCATACGGTACTCGAAAATCGTCCGGATATTTCTTGAACTTGCTGCCCGGTGTTGTAGTTGTTCATGTGATGAGCCCCCTTTTTCCGTATACAGCGAACATCTATGCGCATGTGATGGAGAGCACCGACCGGAAAAACGCTGACATTTTAGCTGACGTGTTTTTGAAAAAGGTTTGAATTTTCAAAGTAAGTTGAACTAAAGTTGAATTATTCGCACTTGCTCTAAAGTAAACTCGTGACAGAAGTTGCAAAAACAGCCGTTTTCTTTACGAAAACGGCTGTTTTTCTGGTTGCGGAGGCAGGACTCGAACCTACGGCCTCCGGGTTATGAGCCCGACGAGCTACCAACTGCTCCACTCCGCGATATGAACTTAAACACTGGTGCCGGTGACCGGACTCGAACCGGTACAGTATCGCTACCGGGGGATTTTAAGTCCCCTGTGTCTACCAGTTCCACCACACCGGCAGATATCGGCAATGGTTAATATACCACACCTCCCCTCCCATGTCAACACCTCTTTGCAAAAATTCTTCCGATTCTTTTTTGTTCCTTTGACTTGTCACAATGCCTGTGGTATACTGTATTGGTAAAATTATTGCCATTCTATGCTGAAACGAGGCGGACTATGCAGATTGGAACCGTTACAATCGAATCAAAGCTGGCGCTTGCGCCGATGGCGGGCGTAACGGACGCTGCCTTCCGCCAGATCTGCTCTGAGCTTGGCGCGGGCTACACCGTCACCGAGCTTGTGAGCTCCCGGGCGCTGTGCTATCACGACGCGAAGACCGCGCAGCTCCTGCGCCCGTTTCCGGGCGAGAAGCCCTTTGCCGCGCAGATCTTCGGCAGCGACGAAACCTGCATGGCAGAGGCCGCGCAGATGGCCATCGAGATCTCCGGCGCGGACATTCTCGATATCAACATGGGCTGCCCGGTGGGCAAGGTCGTCAAAAACGGCGACGGCAGCGCCCTGATGCGCGACGTGGAAAAGGCCGCGCGCATTGCCGAGGCAGTCGTGCGCGCCGTCAAGGTACCCGTCACGGCGAAGATGCGCCGCGGCTGGGACAAGGGCAGCATCAACGCCGTCGAGCTCGCCAAAATGCTCGAAGAAGTGGGCGTCAGCGCCGTCGCGGTGCACGGGCGCACACGCGCGCAGATGTACGGCGGCGAGGCCGACTGGAACACCATCCGCGATGTGAAGCAGGCGGTAAACATCCCCGTCATCGCCAATGGCGACGTATTTTCCCCCGAGGCTGCCGTGCGCATCCTCCGCTTCACGGGCGCGGACATGGCGATGATCGGCCGCGGGAGCTTTGGCAACCCCTGGCTCTTCATGCAGTCCGCCGCCGCGCTCGACGGGCGCGACGTTCCGCCGCTCCCGTCCTTTGCCGAGCGCTGGGATACCGCCGTGCGTCAGGTCGAGCTTTCTGCCGAGTACGGCACCGAGCGCGGCGCCATGCTCGAGGCGCGCCACCACCTGTGCTGGTATTTGAAGGGCGTGAGCCACGCCAACTATTATAAGGAAAAGATCGTGCAGCTTTCCACGCTGGACGAATTGCACACGCTCAGCCGTGCCATCAAGCGCGATCTGCGCTGAGGGAGGAACATGAACGAAAAGGAACTGATCGCTCGCCTTCAAGCGCGGGACGAAACCGCCTTCGAAGAACTGATCCGCCTATACGAAAAAAAGATATATGCCCTCTGCGTCCGCATGTGCGGCAACGCCGAGGACGCCGAGGAGGCCGCGCAGGACGCATTTCTCGCGCTCTGGCGCGGCATTGACCGCTTCCGCCAGGAGTCGGCGCTCTCGACATGGATCTACCGCCTGACCTCCAACGCCTGCATCGACCTCATGCGCCGCAGGCGCAAGAGCGAAGGCAGCGTCTCGCTTGATGACGAGGCGCTCTTTCTGGACGCGGCGGACCCCGCACCCCAGCCGCACGAGGAGGCTGAGCGCCGCGAAACGCAGCGGCTTTTGCAGGAGGGGCTTATGTCGCTCCCTGCCGAATACCGCAGCATTTTGCTTCTGCGGGAGGTCGAGGGTCTGAGCTATTCCGAAATTTCGGAGACGCTCGAGCTGGAACTTGGCACCGTGAAATCGCGCATCAGCCGGGGGCGAACACTTTTGCGCAATTTTTTATCTGTCAGCGGGAACTTTTTCGAAAAGTCTGCGTCAAAAGTTACAGAATGTAACCGAGAGGGGATGAGCGCCAAATGAAGCGCTGTGAAGACTATACCGCCGCGCTCTCTGCCTTTGCAGACGGAGAACTGAATGAAACCGAACGCAGCGACCTTCTGTCGCATCTGGAGCAGTGTGAGGCCTGCCGCGAGCGCCTGTCTGAGCTCATGATCCTGCACGCGATGTTCGAAGACCTGCCGGAGCTTGACGCGCCGGATGGCTTTTCCGAGCGTGTGCTCGAGCGGCTGCACGAAGAGGAGCGCACCAAAAAGCGCAGCCGCCGCGCGTGGCCGCGCGTGCTGGCAGCCTGCTTTGCGCTCGTGGTGATCTCTGCCGCGGCGCTCAATTTTCTGCCGCGCGCCGGGAGCGACAAGGCCGCAAGCGAAACCGTCGCCGCTGATAATAGCAGCACCATGGACGATACCGCCGGCGGCGCTGCGAACGACGGCTACTCCTACACCTATGCCGCCGTGCAGAAGGACGGCGCGCTCGCTGACGAGGACGTCCTCTACCAAGGCGTGCCGGAGGACGCTGCGGCCGACCGCGCCGCCGACGAGGACGGCTATCCCATCATCACGCTGGATGCGCCCGCGGCGGCGGAATTCCTGCGCGAGCGCGGCATGGCCGTGTATGCGGAAAATGACGAGTGCGTCAGCTACCTTGTCGTGGCCGAAACGGCCCACGACCTGGCGGATACCATGGAACTGCCCGAGGCGGAGCGCGCCGCGCTCGCTCAAGCGGAGGATATCCTGATCGTTGAGGTCGCAAAGGCCGCCCCGGCGGCCGACGAGAGCGCGGATGACATTGCCGCGCAGGAAGAGGGGAACGAATGAACGATATCGGTGTGATCGGCGGCGCGGACGGTGAGACGGTCATCATGGTCTCCGGCGGCATCGCGCCGCCGATCCTGTGGAGCTTTTTCGGCGCGCTCGCGCTGATGGCGATTTTATATTTCTGCTTTTACCGGCGCTCAAAGGGCAAGGCGGTCTGCCTTGCCCTCGCGGCGGTTTTGTGCGTGGCGGCGGACCAGGCCGTCAAATGGCTCGTTGTGAACACGATGACGCTTGGGGCTTCGCAGCCGCTGCTGCCGCCGCTTTTGCGTCTCACGCGCGTGCACAACTACGGCGCGGCGTGGTCGAGCTTTTCGGGCGCAAGATGGCTGCTCATCATCCTGACGGCGGCGGGCATGTGTGTGCTCGCGTGGCTGCTCGTGAAGGTCGTGCGCCATCCGCTCGGCCAGTGGTCGCTCGCGTGCATCCTGGGCGGCGGCATCGGCAACCTCATCGACCGCGTGCGCCTCGGCTACGTTGTGGATATGCTCGACACGATGTTCATGGACTTTCCTGTTTTCAACGTGGCGGATGTGTTCGTCGTGTGCGGCACGATCTGCGCGCTCATTTATTACCTCGCCTTTTACGGAAAATACGACGAGAAGCACCGGGAGAACAAGACCGATGGAACCGATCCTGCTGCAAACAAGTGAAGAAGACCGCGGCACGCGGCTCGATGCTTTTCTCGCCCGCTCGCTCGAAGAGCTGACGCGCTCGGCGGCGGCGAAGGCCGTCGAGGAAGGGCGCGTGCTTGTCAACGGCAAAGCGCCGAGCAAGAGCCTCAAGCTCACAGGGAATGAGACCATCGAGTTCACCCCCGAGGAGCCCGCCCCCATCGACGCTGTGCCGCAGGATATCCCGCTTACCGTTGTCTACGAGGACGACGACGTGATTGTCGTCAACAAGCCGAGCGGGCTTGTCGTCCATCCCGCGCCGGGGCATCCGGACGGGACGCTCGTCAACGCGCTTTTATTTCACTGCGGCGCGAGCCTTTCCGGCGTTGGCGGCGCGCTGCGCCCCGGCATCGTGCACCGCATTGACCGCGACACGAGCGGGCTCATCATCGCGGCGAAAAATGACTATGCCCACCAGTTCCTCTCCGCCCAGCTCGCGGACCACACGCTTGCGCGCACCTACGAGTGCATCGTGGTGGGAAACATGCGCGAGGATCGCGGTACGGTGGACGCGCCCATCGCGCGCGACAGCCGCGACCGCAAGCGCATGGCGGTGGTGAATGGCGGGCGGCGCGCGGTGACGCACTGGGAGGTGCTCGCGCGCTACCCCGGCTATACGCACGTGCAGTGCCGGCTCGAGACCGGGCGCACGCATCAGATCCGCGTGCACATGGCCTACCTCGGCCACCCGATCTTAGGCGATACGGTGTACGGCGCGAAAAAGCCCGTCCCCGGCCTCACAGGGCAGTGCCTGCACGCGGTGGGACTGCAATTCATCCACCCGCGGACGAAGGAACTCGTCTCGCTTACCTGTCCCCTGCCCAGCGAATTCACCGCAGCGCTGCGCAAGATCGACCGGTAACACGATATTCCATCGGCGGAGGCTGCCGACCCCGCCGTATTTTTAAGAGAAATACAGGTGAACAACGTGAAAGAACTTCAGACCATCGAAGAGACCCTCAAATATCTGCAATTCGACAACTGGGAGCAGAGCGAGCCGGGCCTTTCCCGCTCGTACGAGCTGCTGGGCCTGCTCGGCAACCCGCAGGAAAAGCTCAGATTCGTCCACATTGCCGGCACGAACGGCAAGGGCTCGACCGCCGCGATGCTCGCCTCGGTGCTGCAAAGCGCAGGCTACCGCACGGGACTTTACACCTCTCCCCACCTGCTGCGCTTCCACGAGCGCATGCGCGTGGATGGCCGCGAGATCGACGACGCTTCCCTCATCGCGCTCACGAACACCGTGCGCGCGGCGGCGGAGGGCATGAGCGAAATGCCCACGGGCTTTGAGATCATGACCGCCATTGCCTTTCTCTACTTTGTGCAGGAACAGTGCGACATCGTCGCCCTTGAGGTCGGCCTCGGCGGACGCATGGACTCGACAAACGTCATTCCCGCGCCCGAGGTCTGCGTCGTGACGAACATCGGCCTTGAGCATACCGCCATCCTTGGCGACACACTCGAAAAGATCGCGACGGAAAAGTGCGGCATCATCAAGCATGGCGCGAACGCCGTGCTCTTCGGCCAGACGGAAGGCGTCGAAAACGTCGCGCGCGAGAAGTGCGCGCAGGAGGACGTGGCTCTCACAATCACCGCGCAGGAAAAGCTTGAGCGCATTTCCTCCTCGCTTGACGGGCAGGTCTTCCGCTATCGCGCTCACGGCCCGTTCCACCTGCGCCTTCTCGGCGAATATCAGCTTTTGAACGCGCTCACGGTCATCGACGTATGCTTTGCCCTGCGCGAGCGCGGCTGGGACAAGCTCACCGACGCGGCCATCGACCAGGGCCTTTCCACCGCGCAGTGGCCGGGGCGGCTCGAGCTTCTGCGCCGCAGCCCCGATTTCATTGTCGACGGCGCGCACAATCCCCAGTGCGCGGATGCGCTGATGGATTCCCTCTCCTCGCTCTACGGGGACAAGAAGCTCATCTTCCTCACGGGCGTTCTGCGCGACAAGGACTGGCAGCAGATGCTGCGCCGCGCCCTGCCGCTCGCAAAGGCCTTTGTGGTCATTACACCGCCGTCCGCGCGTGCGCTCGATGAAAACGAGCTTGCCGCGTGGCTGAACGCGCAGGGCGTGCCCGCCATTCCCGCCGCCGACACCGACGATGGCGTTCGCCGCGCACTCGCCATGGCGGGCAAAGATGACGCCATCTGCTCCTGGGGCTCGCTCTACTTCACCGGCGAAGTCCGTCACGCGCTCTCGGAACAGTAAAACAGACAGCAAACGGCCGCCGCGGAATCCCGCAGCGGCCGTTTTTCGCGCGTCGCAGACTTTGCCGCCGCGCACGGCGGCAAATCATTTTGATCATAAATCGCCGCGACCGGCGCGTGGCGATTTATTCTTCTCGCTTCGCGCGTGTCGCAGCCGCCTGCGGCGGCAAGGCACGAAGCGAAGTGCGATCCCCCTAAAATCAAAGAGACCTCATCCCGCGGATGAGGCCTCTTTGATTTTAACTAAGGTAATTCAGCGGGTTCACATACGAACCGTTTCTCTGGATGCCGAAGTGGCAGTGGACGCCGCTGGCGACGCCGCTGCGGCCCGCCTTGGCGATCTGCTGGCCCTTATAAACAGTCTGTCCCGCCGAGACGAGCAGCGAGCCGTTGTGCTCATAATAGGTCACATAGCCGTTGTTGTGGTCGATGATGACGACATAGCCCATCGCGCCCTTATAACCGGAGAAGATGACGCGTCCGCCGTCGGCAGCGTAGATCGGCGTGCCGCGCGCGCAGGCGATGTCGATGCCCTTGTGGTTGGTCGTCGCACCGCGGATGCCGGTGTTGCGGTAACCAAAGCGCGAGGTGATGCGGCCC
>OMGY01002146.1_pt1 | contig 15472 bp, 10 predicted proteins | sample 1674461 | NCBI WGS metagenome assembly OMGY01 (sample SAMN05578579, study PRJEB25193) | human gut metagenome | biome: Human Microbiome; feature: human-associated habitat; material: feces | host: Homo sapiens | place: USA:Birmingham
GCAGAAAGTCGGATACCCCATAGGATTGGGATAATTGGTATCAAATAAAGCCAAACGGAATCAAACGGTCTATACAAAAAAGTTTAGAGTGCGTTTTCACTTGGCGAGTGGGAATAATTCCAGAGGTCGAAAAAAGCCTGTAAATACTGGACTTTTTAAGCCTTGAAGCCCCTCGCGGCAGCGATTTGGCAACAGAATTTTATGATTCATAAGAAAAGAGCTATCTGACTTCATTTGAAATCAGATAGCTCTTTTTTGTTATACGCCAATGACAATGAATTCTTCGTTCTCTCAGATTTCGCCTGTGACCCAACGGTCTATAGCAGATATCGTTTCCTTAGCATCACTTACAAATTCGGGGAGAACGGTTTCTGGAATGTTCAGCTGCATCAATTTTCGCCATTCTCCTCTTGTAACACTAGTATCTTCAAACATATCGAATGACACAAAGACTTTTTGAAATGCACTTTCCAGGAAAAAGTAAAACGCGTTGTCCAGTACATACAGTGAATCTTGTCGAAGAATCTTCCTGCCAGCACCAGAATTTCCCTTTCTGAATTCGAGGTAATCACTGCCGCTGAATTCTCCGAGCTTATAAACATATTTATTCATGTATCATTTCCTCAAGCAGCAGATTGTTCAGTCCCTGTGGCGGCGTGATTTTACGTCACTGACTGAAAGCGCCATGGTATTGCATGCACAGATTCAGGCGGCGGCCGTGTGCTGCAAGTCACAGAGCATCCCGCTGTTCGGCCGGCATGCGGTATTCCGGTTTGACGTGGTAGGCGACCTCGGCATACTGCCGCGCACGTGCGCGCAGCGAGAAGTTACCCTTCTGACTGCACCAGACGTAGAGTTCGTGGCAGACCAGATCCGTCGCGATGCGCGACAGCAGATCCGGCGGCTCCTCCGTGTCGATAATGCCCGCCTTGGCGCAGTTATTGGCCAGCGTTGCAAACAGATCGTCCAGCGCATGGATGGCCGTGCGGATGCCTTCGGGCGACTCGAACTGCATGATGAAGAGTGTGCTCGTCAGTTCGGGGCCGAAGTCATAAGCGATCGTGATGAACCGGTCGAACAGCTGCCAGATGCGCTCAAAGTCATTATCTGCGTGCGCAAACTTCATGAAGCTCTTGTCGTCATTGTGCTGCGGTTTTTCCACCATGTATTCGAGGATGCTGCGTTTGCCGTTGAAAGAGGAGTAAAAGACGGAGCGGGAGATACCGCATGCCTTGCAGATGTCGTTGACGGTCACGTTGTTATATCCGTCGCGCTTAAAGAGGGAAATGGCTGTTTCCGCGACTTCCTCTTTGAATTTCCAGGAAGAATCTTGCACTTCAAAAACCCCTGACGAAAAATGTTTGCATTTTTCAAACATTATACGACTTTTGTTTGTGTGATTCAACACACATAAGATTTTATTCGCAATTCTTTTACAACTTTTTTGTGACTTGTTTCAAAAATGCCCTGGAGGCCTTGACATTGCAGGGTTAATAAATTAACATGTCGCCATTGTAAGCTGTTCAAGTGTCCGAACGGCCAGTCGTTATTTGGATGTAAACTATCAGAGAAGGAAGCGAGAACATGACAAAAGACGAGAAGATTGCAAAGCTCGGCAAAGAGATCACGGATCTCGCAACGGTCCTGCTCGGCAAGGACAAGATCACGCCGGATACCCCGGAGTATCTGGGCATCAACTCCGCACTGAAGTTCACGGCGGTGAAGTATGATGAGAAGATGGCGGACGATATCCTCGACATCGCCCTGACGATGAAAAAGCGCGTGCCGCTCACGATCGAGCAGCTTGCGAAGAAAAACCCGCAGTTCGACAGAGCCTATCTGGAAAAAGCGATGCAGGCTATCAGCGAGAGCGGTCTGGTCGAGTTCCACTGGGAGAACCTCGACGGCAAGAACCCGAACCATGAGAAACGCTGGGTGCTGGACATGCTCGTTCCCGGCAGTGCCGAGATCATGATGATCAATCCCGAGCAGTCGGATATGTTCCCGGAGACGGCAGACTTCTTCGAGCGCATGGCGTATCTGCCGCTGGCGGGCATCACCGAGATGGTGCCTCCCGGAGGCGCCGGCATCGGCATGCACGTCATCCCGGTCGAAAAGGCCATCCCGGCCGAGAGCAAGTCTCTGCCGATCGAGCACCTGTCCCACTGGCTGAAGAAGTACGAGGGCCACATCGGCGTGTCCGTGTGCTCCTGCCGCAAGCAGCAGCGCATCCGCGGCGAGGGCTCCGGCGACGTGGAAGGCGAGTGGTGCATCGGCGTCGGCGACTTCGCCGACTACTGCCGCGAGACGAACCACGGCCGCGACATCACCTATGAAGAGGCCATGGAGATCCTCCAGAAGGCCGAGGACCGCGGCTATGTCCACCAGATCACGAACATCGACGGTGAGAACAAGATCTTCGGCATCTGCAACTGCGCCGTCGGTGTCTGCAACGCGCTGCGCACTTCGCAGCTGTTCAACACGCCGAACCTGTCCGCCTCCGCCTACGTGGCCGAGAGCGACCCGGAAAAGTGCGTTGCCTGCGGCAAGTGCGTAGAGACCTGCCCGGCTGGTGCTGTCCGCCTCGGTCAGAAGCTCTGCACGAAGGAAGGCCCCATCCAGTATCCGCACCATGAGCTGCCGGACGACACCAAGTGGGGCGAGGATCACTGGAACAAGAATTACCGCAACGAGAACGGATGCATCCAGACCTGGCCGACCGGCACGGCACCCTGCAAGGCTGCCTGCCCGGCGCACATCGCCATCCAGGGCTACATCAAGATGGCGGGCGACGGCCGCTATGCCGACGCGCTCAAGCTCATCAAGAAGGATAACCCGTTCCCGGCTGTCTGCGGTAGCATCTGCAGAAAGTACTGCGAGGATGCCTGCACCCGCGGCACCGTCGACGAGCCGCTGGCCATCGACGAGATCAAGAAGTTCATTGCCGAGCAGGACATGAAGGCCGAGCACCGCTACGTGCCGCCCATGAACTCCTGCACACATGAGAAGTTTGACCAGAAGGTCGCCATCATCGGCGGCGGCCCGGCCGGTATGTCCTGCGCCTACTTCCTGGCCATCGAGGGCTACAGCCCGGTCGTGTTCGAGAAGGAAGCCGTGCCCGGCGGCATGCTCGTCAACGGCATTCCGAGCTTCCGCATCGGCAAGGACGTGGTCAAGTCCGAGATCGATGTGCTGCGCGAGATGGGCGTGGAGTTCAAATGCGGCGTCGAAGTCGGCAAGGACATCACCATCCAGCAGCTGCGCGAAGAGGGCTACCAGGCGTTCTACGTCGCGGTCGGCCTGCAGCAGGCGGCGAAGCTCAACATCGCCGGCGAGGATCTCAAAGGCGTCAAGAGCGGTCTCGACTTCCTGCGTGAAGTCAACGCCGGCAAGCTCAAGAAGCTCACGGGCGATGTGGTCGTCATCGGTGGCGGCAACGCGGCCATCGACGTGGCGCGCGCGGCCCTGCGTCTGACCAAGGGCAGCGTGAACATGTACTGCCTCGAGAAGGACGAAGAGATGCCCACCGTTCCGGACGAGAAGAACGCCGGCATCGCCGACGGCGTCGTCATCAACAACTCCTGGGCGCCGAAGGCCATCCTCGGCGGGGGCGGCAAGGTCACCGGCATCGAGCTGATGCGCTGCGTGTCCGTCCGCGACGCGAGCGGCAAGTTTGCTCCGGTCTATGACGAGAATGAGACCATCACCGTCCCGTGCTCCAACGTTCTGGTCGCCATCGGCCAGCGCTCGGTCTACGGCGACGTTCTGGCCGGCACCGCGGCGGAGACGGCTGACGGCCGCCTGATCGCACACGACGCCGTGACGTTCCAGTCCAATGAGCCCGATATCTTCGTCGGCGGCGACTGCGCCACTGGCCCGAAGTACACGATCGACGCGATCGCGACCGGCCGCGAGGGCGCGGTGTCCATCCACCGCTTCGTCAACAAGGGCCAGACCCTGACGATCCACCGCAACACCCGCGAGTTCAAGGAGCTCAACAAGGACGATATCGTTCTGCCGACCGAGAAGATCAAAAAGCCCGCGCGTGCCGCCGTTGCCATCGACAGCAAGAAGGTGCGCACCATGCAGGACGACCGCGTGACGTTCACCGAAGAGCAGATCCGCTCCGAGGCGTCCCGCTGCCTGAGCTGCGGCCGCAGCGTCGTCGATCCGAACAAGTGCATCGGCTGCGGCATCTGCACGACCAAGTGCGAGTTTGACGCCATCCACCTCAAGCGCGTGCGTCCGCAAAACAGCAAGATGATCCCGGCCGAGGACAAGTTCAAGGCCATCGGCCCCTACGCTGCCAAGCGTCAGGTGAAGATCATCAAGAAGTCTCTGGCGGAAAAGAAAAAGTAATCCATCATAGTAATCCATCATTATGAGGCGGGCACAGAACCCTTCCCGCTGTGCCCGCCTGCTTGAAAGGAGCCCCCATGCACGAGCTGAGTATCGTTACTTATGTTGTCAAGCAGGTGCAGGAGATTGCCAAGGAAAACAACCTCACCGAGATCGAGTCGGTCACGCTCGAATTCGGTGAGGTCTCCGGCATTGTGCCGGAATATCTTGAAGATTGCTGGAACTGGTATACCAAGAAGGAGCCGATCATTCAGGGCACGAAATTCCTGTATGAGATCATTCCGGCCGTCACCTGGTGCGACGACTGTAAGACCACTTACCCGACCGTACAATACGGCAAGACCTGCCCGCACTGCGGCAACGGCAACACCTGGCTGCAGCAGGGCAATGAGATCAATATCAAACAGATCGAGGCGCGTTGATTCCGGCACGCCTCCCTGCCTATGGGCAGCAAAAGAGACAGAAGCGGTCGCGCAGCCGCTTTTGATAGAAACACGAACGAAGAGGGAGTGAACCATGAAAGACCTGAAACATCTTTTGTACTTCGAAAACCTTTTGCAGGAAGCGCACAATGACCTGATTGCTCAGGCGCAGAACGAGGGGAAGATCTGCGTTGCCTATGCCTGCGAAAACACGCCCGAGCCGCTGCTGAACCTGCCCGGCGCGTTCTCAACGCGCCTGCGCGCGCCGCGCACCGGCTCTATGGAAATGGCCACATATTATATGACCAGCTTCCTGTGCGAGTACAGCCGCGCGCTGCTCGAGCGCGCCATTGAAGGCGGCTACAACTTTGCCGACTGCATGATTACGCCGGACGGCTGCTCGATGATGAACCGCGCCGTGGAGAACATGGAGCTGCTCAAGACCATGGGCAAGGACAAGCCGAAGTTCTTCTTCGAGTACATGGAGATCCCGATGAAGGCGGACGACAACGGCCTGAACCTGTACGTCCTGCAGTGCCGCAACCATATCCTCACGCCGCTGCACGATGTCTATGGCATCGACGTCTCGGATGAGGCCATCCGCAAATCTGTCGCCGAGCACAACCGCGTGTGCGAGCTCATCCGCGCCATCGGCGAGTACCGCAAGGGCCCCAATCCGCGCATCACGGGCTACGAATTCCACGTCATCACGCTTGCGACCTATGTCGCGCCGAAGTATCTGCTCATCGACAAACTCGAGGAGACGCTCAAGGAGCTCAAGACCCGCCGCCCGGACAAGAAGAACCCCTACCGCGCGCGTGTGGTCGTCGTCGGCTCTGAGGTCGATGACATTGACTTCATCAAGCTCGTCGAGGAGACCGGTGCGTACGTCTGCGCCGACCGCTTCTGCTACGGCTCGTTCCCGGGCCGCGACCCGATCGTGCTGACGGACGATGAGGACGCGCTGACCCAGATCTGCCGCCAGTACATGAACCGCGCCCAGTGTCCGCGCTACATGAACATGCCCAAGATGATCGGCCGCCGCGAATACGTCAATCAGCTCGCCAAGGAGTACGAGGCCGACGGCATCATTTACGAGCAGATCAAGTTCTGCGATCCGTGGGCGTATGAGCGCATGCTCGGCTCGCACATCCTCAACGATGACTACGGCTATCCCGTTTTGTCCGTTGACCGCCCGTATAACATCGCTTCCTCCGGCCAGATGCGCACCCGTGTGCAGGCATTCGTGGAAAGCATGGAGATCAAGAAGATTCAAGGGGGGAAACAGTGATGTCCAACAAGAGAATCGGCTGTGAAAACTTCGGTAAGTTTTATACCGAAGGCAAGGTCCGCAACCGCCGCGAGTGGCGCGGCGTGACCGACACGCTCTATGATTATTCCCGCTGGCTGCACAACTGGATCACCATGGCGAAGATGGTCTCCAAGCCGCGCAACATCAAGGCCATGTTCCGCTATCGCTGGATGGCCAACTATCTGGCCGTGCCCATGATGGTCGACCGCCACACCCAGGGCCTGCGCGATGAATATCTGCGCATCTGCCACCTGGAGCAGGATCTTATCATCGAGGACGTGGCAAAGCTGCTCGACGGCCTCTTCCGCGGCGACCGCCGCATCGGCAAGGACAAGAAATTCTCCGACAAGGTCGTGCTCGTGGACGAAAACGAGATGACCGCCGTCATGATGGGCTTCCCGACGCTCAAGGGCCTGAGCCGTGAGACGCCGTCGACCTATGTCTCCGTGCTGCTCAACCAGCACGCAGCCGAGCATTATATCGACGTCGCGCAGGAGTACGGCCTCGCGGGCGATGTCTGCCCGATGCCGGAGGCGGAGGCCGGTGTGTCCATCGACGACGACGCGCCGGTGCTCGGCGCGTGCGCCGTGCAGTGCAACACGACGTGCGACGGCTCTCTGCTCGGAAACGGCGTCATTTCCAAGCGCCTCGAGCTTGAGGACGGCATTCCGGTGTTCCAGCTGGCAGCGCCCCTGCGCCACCGCGAGGACGACGTGCAGGATTACGCCGCGCAGGAGATCAAAAATGCCATCGCCTTCATCGAGGAGCACACCGGCGAGAAGTGGGACTGGAAGGCGTACTTCGAATGCGCCGAGCGCGTGAACTACGCCACCAAGTGCCGCCTCGAGTGGCTGGAGATGAACAAGACCGACTATCCGCAGGTCTTTGGCTCCAACCTCGCGCTGTACACGGAGACGAACTACATGGCCATCTGCGGCAAGGTCCCGGCATTCCGCGAGGTCGACCGCAAGATCACCCAGCTCGCCGAGCGTGCCTACCGCAAGCAGAAGAAGGCCGCCAACGAGTACCGCCACCGCGCCATCGTCTGGGGCGTGCAATCGCACTTTTATATGGACTTCCTCGTCTGGCTGCTCAACTGCTGGGGCATCGTGACGCTGACGGATATGCTCTCCATGGTCTCGACACGCGAGCTCGCCACGACTGACACGCCCGAAAACCGTGAGCAGGCGTATTACGATATGGCATGGCTGACCGAAAACATGATCATGCGCAACCGTACCCACGGCGGCTACAAGGTGCTGCTTGATGAGCTGTGGGAGTTCTGCGAGCAGTTCAATGCCGACATGGTCATTCTCTGGGAGCACATGAGCTGCAAGGCACTCGACGGCATGCACGGTCTGTTTGAAGAGCGCGCCCGCGAGCACGGCATCCACCTCGTCTGGGTCACGCACGATCTGTTCGACCCGCGTGTCATCTCGCGGCAGGGCGTGCGTCAGCAGGTCAATGACTATATGCGCACCGTCATGCAGGAAGAGCCTGTGGATCCGAGTCTGGAGATCCTGAAGGACGAGAAGTCCTGGTAATCAGAGAGGAGATCGAACATGAACAATTTGAAATGCAAGCTGCTCAAGGCCCTTATGGGTGTGTCGCTCGGCGCACTCGGCGCGTTCGTGGTCACGTTTGTCATCTATTTCTGGAACCTGGACATGAAGCTGACTTCCGTCATGGAGGGTATCCTGCTCAAGCACTACGACAAGATCGACCGCGACCAGCACCTGTAATCTTTTTCTGTACAGCCCGTCTGCTTCGGCAGGCGGGCTTTTTCGCATGTAAACAATTTGTGACGCCTCTTGACGATAAAAAATATTATCGCTATAATGCGTAGCGTGCTACACATTGGAGGCGTATCATGGAGCAATTTCAAATCGGATGTCTATTAAAAATGATTACGGATAAGATCAAAATGCGGGCAGATGCCGATCTCGCGCAGCAGGGGCTGACGCTGACGCAAAGCCGCGTGCTGGGCTATCTGGACCGCAGCGGCGGTCAGGCGACGCAAAAGGAGATCGAGGGCTTCCTGCAGGTGTCGCACCCGACGGTGGCGGGCATCATCAACCGCATGGAGCAAAATGGCTTCGTGCGCTGCCGGCTTGATCCGGCGGACAAACGCAGCAAGATCGTCAGCCAGACGGAGCGCGCTGCCGCGGTCGCGCAGGATATGCACGCCACGATCCAGACAACGGAGCAGCAGATGCTGCGCTCGCTGACGCCGGAACAGATCGCGGCGCTGGAATCGGCGCTGCGCACGATCTATGCCGATCTCGGCTGACAGGCCCGTGATCCAGGAAGGAGGAAATCCATGCTTCATACATTATCCCGCAGCCTGCGGGAAAACAAAGGCCCCGCGCTCGTGACGGTGCTGCTCTCGGCGCTGGAGGTCGTGTTTGAGATCGTGATCCCGCTGTTCATGTCCAACCTCATTGACTTCGGCATTGAGGGCGGCAGCATGGCGGCGGTCTGGAAGTTCGGTGCATTTTTGCTGCTGCTGGCGGCGTTCCAGCTGGCGACCGGCGTGCTCGCGGCGCGCATCGCGGCGCGTGCATCCGTCGGCTTTGGCGCGAACCTGCGTGAGGATATGTACAACAACGTGCAGACCTTTGCGTTTTCCAACATCGACAAGTTTTCCACTGCGTCCATCGTCACGCGCCTGACGACGGATGTCACGAACGTGCAGAATGCCTTTCAGATGCTCATGCGTATGGCGATCCGCTCACCGGTCATGCTGGTCTTTTCCATGATCGTGTCGTTCCGCATCAGCCGTGACATCTCCATGACGTTTCTCATCATTCTGCCGATCCTTGCCGTGGCGCTGTTTTTCATCATCCGCAGCGTGTTCCCGATCTTCACGCGCGTTTTCCGCACATATGACGAGCTCAATAACGTCGTGCAGGAAAATGTCCGCGGTATCCGTGTCGTGAAGTCCTTTAATCAGGAACAGCACGAGATCCGCAAATTCGGCGCCATTTCCGAGCGCATTTACAAGGACTTTTCCAAAGGCGAGCGGCTCATCACGCTCAACGCGCCGCTGATGCAGTCATGCATCTACGCGTGCATGATCATCATCTCCTGGCTCGGTGCCAAGGCCATCATCGCCAGCGGCAATGACCCGGCACTCGGCCTGACGACCGGCAACCTCACTGCGCTCATCACCTATGCCATGCAGATCCTCTCGAGCCTGATGATGCTGTCCATGGTCTTTGCCATGCTGACGATCTCGCTCTCGTCCGCGCGCCGCATCGCCGAGGTGATCGAGGAAAAGACGGACATTCAAAATCCGGAGCACCCGGTCATGGCCGTGCGCGACGGCGCCATTGATTTTGACCATGTGAGTTTTGTCTACGCCTCCAAGGCGGACAAAAATGTGCTCGATGACATTGATCTGCACATCCGTTCCGGCGAGACGATCGGCGTCATCGGCGGCACGGGCGCGTCCAAGTCCTCGCTCGTGCAGCTCATCCCGCGTCTGTACGATGTCACCGGCGGCAGGCTGACGCTCGGCGGCGTGGACGTGCGCGATTATGATCTGGAGACGCTGCGCAACGCCGTTGCCATGGTGCTGCAGAAAAACGAACTCTTTTCTGGTACGATCGCCGAAAATCTACGCTGGGGCAACGAAAACGCCACGGACGAGGAGCTCCGTCACGCCTGCGTGCTCGCGTGTGCGGATGAATTCATTTCCGCCATGCCGGACGGCTATGACACCTATATCGAGCAGGGCGGCACGAACGTCTCCGGCGGCCAGAAGCAGCGCCTGTGCATCGCCCGCGCGCTGCTGAAAAAGCCGAAGGTGCTCATTCTCGATGACTCGACGAGCGCCGTCGACACGCGCACGGATGCGCAGATCCAGCAGGCCCTTTCCGCCTATATCCCGGAGACGACGAAGATCATCATCGCGCAGCGCATCAGCTCCGTGCAGAACGCGGACCGTATCGTCGTGCTCGATGACGGGCGTATCGACGCCGTCGGCTGCCACGATGAGCTGCTGCGCACGTGCGAAATTTACCGCGAGGTCTATGAGTCCCAGCAGAAGGGAGGCGAGGACGATGCGTGAACGCCCGAAATTTGACAGCCGGACGCTCAAGCGCCTGTTGTCGTATATGCGCGCCTATAAGGGCACGCTCGTGCTCGTGACGGTCTGCATCCTGCTGAGCGCGGTCGCAGGCGCGGCCTCGTCCATGTTCCTGCAAAAGCTGATCGACGGCTATATCGTGCCCATGCTCGGCACAGCGTCGCCGGACTATTCTGGCCTGGTCCGTGCGCTGATCACCATCGGCTGCGTATATCTTGTCGGTACGCTGGCCACATGGCTGTATAACCGCCGCATGGTCACGATCGCGCAGGGCGCGCTCAAGCGCATCCGTGACGAGATGTTTGAGAAGATGCAGAGCCTGCCCATCCGCTATTTTGACACGCATACGCACGGCGACATCATGAGCCTGTACACAAACGATACCGATACGCTGCGCCAGATGATCGCGCAGTCCATGGCGCAGCTCGTATCGTCTGTGTTCACGCTTGCGGCAGTGTTTTTCTGCATGCTGTACATCAGCATCTGGCTGACGCTGATCGTGTGCGCCGTCATGGCGCTCATTCTCGTGTTCGTGCGCAAGCTCACCGGCCGCATCGGCGGCTACTTCATGGCGCAGCAGACGGCGCTGGCGGATCTCAACGGCTATGTCGAAGAGATGGTCAACGGCCAGAAGGTCGTCAAGGTCTTCTGCCACGAGGGGCAGAGCAAGGCGGAGCTGCACCGCCGCAACCGCGTCTGGGCGGAAAACGCCGCGCGCGCCAGCGGCATGGCCAACAGCATGATGCCGATGATGAACGCCGTAGGTTACCTGCAGTATGTCATCATCGCCGTCATCGGCGGCACGATGGCGATTGCCGGCACGCCGAACCTCGGCCTGACGGGCATGAACACGCTCACGCTCGGTATGATCGCATCCTTCCTCACGCTCTCGCGCGGGTTTACAAACCCGATCTCGCAGATCTCCAACCAGTTCAACTCCATCGTCACAGCACTGGCCGGCGCATCGCGCATTTTCGCGTTCATGGATGCCGAGCCGGAGACGGACGACGGCTATGTGACGCTTGTCAACGCCAAGGAGGAAAACGGCACGCTCGCCGAGACCGACCACCACACCGGTCTCTGGGCGTGGAAGCACCCGCACGGCGACGGCACGGTCACATACACGAAGCTTGCCGGGCGCGTCGTGTTCGATCACGTCGACTTCGGTTATACGTCGGACAAAGAGGTCCTGCATGACATCACGCTCTACGCCGAACCCGGCCAGAAGGTCGCCTTCGTCGGCGCGACCGGTGCGGGCAAGACGACGATCACGAACCTTATCAACCGCTTTTACGACATTGCCGACGGCAAGATCCGCTACGACGGCATCAACATCAATAAGATCCGTAAGGCAGATCTGCGCCGCAGCCTCGGCATCGTGCTCCAGGACGTGAATCTCTTTACCGGTACGGTCATGGAAAATATCCGCTACGGAAATCCGGACGCGACGGATGATGAATGTATCGCGGCGGCGAAGCTTGCCAATGCCGACCATTTCATCCGCATGCTGCCCGACGGCTACAACACCGTGCTCAAAGGCGACGGCAGCGGCCTGAGCCAGGGCCAGCGGCAGCTGCTGAGCATCGCACGCGCGGCTGTGTCCGATCCGCCGGTCATGATCCTCGACGAGGCGACCAGCTCCATCGACACCCGCACGGAGGCGCTCGTGCAGAGCGGCATGGATAAGCTCATGGAGGGGCGCACGGTGTTCGTCATCGCGCACCGGCTCTCGACGGTCAAGAATGCGGACGTCATCATGGTGCTTGACCATGGCCGCATCATCGAGCGCGGCAACCATGCAAAGCTCATCGCCGAAAAGGGCGTGTACTACCAGCTCTATACCGGCGCGTTCGAGCTCGAATAATTTCCTGCGCCCCCCTTGCGGCCGGCAGGGGGGCGCGGTATAATTGCGGTAACGAAGCAAAGGAGGAGAACCATGGAGTATCGAAGATTTGGAAACACCATCGTCGCCCGCATCGACCGTGGGGAAGAAGTGCTTGAGCAGGTTGCGGCCATCGCGCAGGCCGAGCAGATCAAGCTCGCGAGCGTGCAGGCGCTCGGCGCGGTCGGTGAATTCACGGTCGGCGTGTTCCACACGGCCGAAAAGCAGTACCACGCCAATTCGTTCGCGGGCGATTTCGAGATCGTCTCGCTGACCGGCACCATCAACACGATGGACGGCGCGTTTTACACGCACCTGCATATGAGCGCCGGCAATGAGAAGGGCGAGGTGTTCGGCGGTCATCTGAACCGCGCCGTTATCAGCGCCACCTGTGAGATGGTCATCACGGTTATCGACGGAAGAGTGGATCGTTTTCACAGTGAGGAGATCGGCCTGAACCTGTTCCAATTCTGAGCATCTGTGTCAAAAGCACGCACGGCTATTGAGTCGCGCGTGCTTTTTTTGCTGCCTTGATCCAATATTCCTATTGACAACATAGGAATATGGGCATATAATTCACATCGATGAGGTAGGATTTTGCACCGGACCATCCTGAGCCTCTCTGAATTCGTGTATACGTATGCAGCCGTGCCGTCAGGCACGGTTTGCCATTGGGAACGGAGGATACATATATGAACAGCAACCTGCTTGAAGTCAGCGGCCTGCACGTGAGTGCGGGCGAGAAAGAGATCCTGCACGGCGTGGACCTGACCGTCGGCAAGGATGAGACGCATGTGCTCATGGGACCGAACGGCACCGGTAAGTCCACGCTTGGCTATGCGATCACCGGCAATCCGGAGTACACGGTCACGGCCGGAAAGATCGTCTTTGACGGCGAGGATATCACACGGCTGCCGGTCAACGAGCGCGCGAAGAAGGGTGTTTTTCTGTCGTTTCAGAATCCGCTCGAGGTGCCCGGCGTGACACTCAGCGCGTTTATCCGCAGTGCGCTCGAGCAGAAGACCGGCAAGCGCATCCGCCTCTGGGACTTCAAGAAGAAGCTTGCCGAGACGATGCAGCTGCTGGCGATGGACGCTTCCTATGCTGAGCGCGACCTGAATGTGGGCTTTTCCGGCGGTGAGAAAAAGAAAGCGGAGATCCTGCAGATGCTCATGCTCGAGCCGAAGCTTGCCATCCTCGACGAGACGGACTCCGGTCTGGACGTCGACGCGGTGCGCACGGTCTCCAAGGGCGTGCAGCTCTATCGTGAGCGCGTGCACGGCTCGTTGCTCATCATCACGCACAGCACCCGCATTCTCGAGGCGCTGACGGTGGACGCCGCGCACATCATGGAGCAGGGCGTCATTGTGAAAAACGGCGATGCATCGCTTGTAGATACCATCAATGAAAACGGCTTTGGCGGCATCCGGGCAGACTGAAAGCGAGGCGATCCGAATGAAGGAAAAAAGTCAGGTCGCGGACATTGACCGCAGCGTCTATGACATCCGCGACAAAGAGGACGATGCCTATCGCATGCAGGAGGGCCTGACACCGGAGATCATCGACCGGCTCTCGAAGGAAAAGGGCGATCCGGTCTGGATGCAGCAGTTCCGGCTGCAGTCGCTGCAGATCTATAACGAGATGCCGATCCCGGATTGGGGCCCGTCCATCGAGGGGCTGGACATGGATCACATTGCAACATACGTCCGTCCCAAGACCGACATGAAAAGCGACTGGAAGGACGTCCCGCAGGATATTAAAGATACTTTCGAGCGTCTCGGCATCCCGCAGGCGGAGCGCAAATCGCTCGCCGGCGTCGGCGCACAGTACGATTCCGAGCTCGTGTATCACAACGTCCGGGACGAAGTGGCTGCACAGGGCGTCGTCTATACCGACATGGAGAGCGCGCTCAAGGGCGAGTACGCCGATATGGTGCACAAGTATTTCATGAAGCTCGTCACACCGCGCGATCATAAGTTTGCGGCCCTGCACGGCGCGGTCTGGTCCGGCGGCTCGTTCGTGTATGTGCCGAAGGGCGTGCAGGTGTCCATCCCGCTGCAGTCGTACTTCCGTCTGAACGCCAAGGGTGCTGGCCAGTTTGAACACACACTCATCATTGTCGATGAGGGCGCGAGTCTGCATTTTATCGAGGGATGCTCGGCACCGAAATATAACGTTGCGAACCTCCACGCCGGCTGCGTGGAGCTGTACGTGAAGAAGAACGCCAAGCTGCGCTACTCGACCATCGAGAACTGGTCGAAAAATATGTATAACCTCAACACCAAGCGGGCGCTGGTGGAGGAGGGCGGCATGATCGAGTGGGTGTCCGGCTCCTTCGGCTCCCATGTATCGTATCTCTATCCGATGAGTATCTTAAAGGGAAAAGGGGCGCACATGGAATTCACAGGCATCACGTTTGCCGGAAAAGGTCAGAATCTGGACACCGGGGCAAAGGTGGTGCATGCCGCACCGGATACCTCCTCGTACATGAACACCAAGTCGATCTCCAAGGACGGCGGTATCAGCACGTTCCGGAGTTCCGTGAGCATTACAAAGGAAGCCGCCGGCAGCAAATCGGCAGTTTCCTGTCAGTCGCTGATGCTCGATGACATCTCAAGATCGGATACGATTCCGGCGATGGACATCCGCACAGGAGACGCGGATGTGGGACATGAGGCTAAAATCGGCCGCATCAGCGACGACGCTGTATTCTATCTGATGTCCCGCGGCATCAGCGAGGAGGAAGCGCGGTCGATGATTGTCAGTGGTTTTGCAAGCAACGTGTCAAAGGAACTGCCGTTAGAGTATGCGGTGGAGATGAACAATCTGATTGATCTTGAGATGAAGGGCAGCATCGGGTAAAGGAGGAGCTTATGACAAAACAGAATCAGGCGATCACAGTCAACCGGCTTCCTGCAAAGACCTGGAACTGGCTGAAAATGAATGAAACCGTGATTGGGATGCCGCGGATCGACGGCAGTATAGCGATAAAACAGAGTGTGGCAGAAGCAGGGCAGGCAGAGGATGAGCAGCTGCGGATGGCACAGCAGACGGATTGGGATAAAATCACAACCGAGGCGATGGATCAGCCGTCGGAGACAGATGTGGCATGGGATACCGAGCTTTTGACGATTCCGGAACATGCAGACTGCGGCGAACCGTATGTGTACCGTTTTTCCTACCAAAGCGGGCAGCACGCCTATAACCGCCTGCATATCTATGCCGGAGCGCACAGCCGGGCAAAAGTAATCCTGCTCTGCGAGAGCGGGGAGACGGGCGGGATGATGTCCGCCATCCAGACGAAGGTATATGCCGGGGAGGGCGCGAAAGTAGAACTGTATGTGGTGCAGACGATGAATGCGGAAGCCGTCTGCCTGCATGATGTGGGTGTCTCGTGTGAAAAAGAT
>OMGY01002158.1_pt1 | contig 15391 bp, 13 predicted proteins | sample 1674461 | NCBI WGS metagenome assembly OMGY01 (sample SAMN05578579, study PRJEB25193) | human gut metagenome | biome: Human Microbiome; feature: human-associated habitat; material: feces | host: Homo sapiens | place: USA:Birmingham
TTATACAATGAATATATATTGATAATTGTTTTAAGATACTATAATCATAAAAGCTAAACAAATATATATTTAAGTATTGATAGTAAAAGGAGGCGGTATTTATTGTACAGTAGTGTATTGAGTGGGGTATTATATGGATTGAAGGCAGAGATTGTACGGGTTGAGGTTGATGTTGGCAATGGTATTCCAAGTTTTGAGATGAGTGGTTTTCTTAGCAATGAGGTTAAAGAAGCGAGAGAAAGAGTAAGGGTTGCTATCCGTAATTCTGGGTATGACCTTCCTCCACAGCGCATTGTGGTAAATATATCTCCTGCAGATATCAGAAAATGTGGCACAGGTTTTGATTTGCCGATAGCACTGGCTATATTATCAGCAAATGGTTACATAGATGAAGTTAATGTTGATAATATGATTATACTTGGTGAGTTGAGCCTTGATGGAAGCATTAATGGTGTAAGCGGGGTATTGCCATGTGTATGTGAAGCAAAGAAATCCGGAATAAGTAAGGCACTTATACCAGTGTCTAATTATAATGAAGGCAGAATTGTGGAGAAAGTGAATATCATTCCGACTAACAGTCTGAAAATGGCGGTGCAATATATCAATAATGGTATAATTGAGAATCAGAGACAGGATAATCCAGAACAATGTCGTACAACAGATAAACAAGAAATTAATTATGCAGATATATGTGGACAGGAGGCTGCAAAGAGGGCGACTATGATTGCTGTTGCCGGGATGCATAATATCATGTATATCGGGCCGCCGGGAAGCGGAAAAACTATGATGGCAAAACGTATTCCGTCTATCATGCCTGATATGACATTTGATGAAAAATTAGCTGTTACCAATATATATAGTGTTGCAGGACAATTAGGAGAGTATGGCGGGCTGATTGAAGAAAGACCATTCAGGGCACCATATCACAATGTAACTAAGAGTTCATTCTTTGGTGGAGGCATGTTTCCAAGACCAGGAGAGATAACTCTTGCGGGTAAAGGTGTATTATTTCTTGATGAGATGACGGAGTTTAAGCCAGAAATATTAGAAGGATTAAGGCAGCCTCTTGAAGATAAGGATATAACAATTGTCAGAATGGGCAGGACATATACATATCCGGCAGATTTTATGCTTGTTGGAGCGATGAACAACAGTTATCACAGTATAATACAATTTAACTTTTATATGGCACGTCAAACCCCTTGGAATAAGGCTTTTTGTGGGGATAGGCAAATGATTACTTGCTTTTATTCTCTGAAAACGCAACACAGGGCAAATTTCAAAGCGGGTATCTGAAACCACTATAACGATAGCAGAGGTTTATCGTTATCAAGTGAGGTATCGTTATAAGTTTTCTATGCAGAGGGTAATCTGCGTCAATACAAATTTAGTAGCAAAATTTCAAAGGAGAAAATGATTGTTTACAAATAAAGAGATGAAACTTCTCGGAGGGAGATATTTTACCATCATCCGGGTCGAAGAAAAATATGTGGAGCTGATTTCAAATAACACAAGACATCAATGGATTATTTATAAAAATTTCATTGCTTCGGACAAGCCAGTAACACTGTACCATAAACATACAGCAGATACGAGATATTATCATAAGCATTGGGAAACATGGTCAGTTGCAAAAGCTGTTGAAAGCATAAAAGGGCATGATGCTTATGTGATTGAACACGGAGAACTTGTCAGATGGATGAAACAGAAAGGAAGGATTACATATGGGAGCATTTAAGAAAGAACGGAAGATGAAGGTCTATGCGCAGTCGGGATACCAGTATAAGGACACAGCCACCATCATATTGAAGGGAGCATGGCTTGAGGCACTTGGGTTTGAGCCGGGGACACCTATAAGGATTGAGTGCGATGGAGGAAGGCTTGTGATTACTAGAGCTGATGAAGTGATTGTGGAATAAAAAATATGTAATTGAAAGTTGGAATGTGGTACAATATTCTTAATAAATTACAAGGAGATGATTAATATGGCTGTTTTAATAGACGATTTGCTGAATAGTGTACTGGCGGATGCAAATTCTAGTGATAAAATTGTGATTATAACGGGATATTTTTCGCCAGATATTATAGACAAAATTGCAGCGTTAGGTAAACCTTTTGAATATTACTACGGAATGTATGGTGTTGATAAAATACGAAAGAAAGTATTAGATGTTATGAAAAATATAACTTCAAAGTACGCCAACTTAAAAATATCATTCGTAAATACACAGAGGGTGCATACAAAATGTTATTTATATTACAAAAATGGGCAAGTATTTAATGCAATGGTTGGCTCAGCAAATTGTTCAACGAACGGATTATGTAGTTGTGCAAATGCAGAGATGCTTGCTGAATTAAATTTAGGTGTTTTGCAGAAAAGAGATTACTTAGATGAACTTGAAAACTATTATAAAGAAATACAAAAAATATCAATAGACATAAATAGTCCTTTAGTAAAACCTGCTAGAAATAAAAGGATACAAACAACTAAAACAAAAAAGGGATTTTTGCCAGTGACCTCTGATCCTCTTACAGCTATAATGCCTTTATATGCTATTAATAAGGTGACAGGGGATAGAGAAACATATAAGGCGGCAGGACCGAATTGGGGAAATCAGAATGGAAATGTTTCTAAAAAGAGAAAAGCGATGGAAGCATATATTCCAGTATTGGCAGAGCATTTAGATTATTATCCATTACTATTTCAGGCATATCCAGCAAAGAGAAATACGACAGGGGGAAAAATAACAAGAAGGTCAGATCCTGTTACAGTAATATGGGATGATGGAACTATTATGACCATGACTTTTCAAGGAACCCAAAGAAGTTATCCATCGAAGGCAAATCCTTTGATGGTATATCCGAAGCAATTATCATATGCAGATGCGTCTCCTAAAAAGGGAGGAGCTGAATTAGGGGCTTATTTGAGAAACAGAATGAATGTTGGTCCATTTCATGTTATTACAGTACAAGATTTGGATGATTATGGACGTGATCATGTGTTGCTTCGTTATGTAAGCCCGGGATTATATCAAGCAGATTTTTCTGGAAAGCGTTTTAGAAAAACAAGAGTATAATATACAAATTTGACGAGTTGGGGTAATCTTGCTATATTCTGGCTCGTCTTTTTTATGCACTAAAATATAGAAAGCGAAATATTATATTTCTCCCTTGATAAAAAATATTTCTCCGTTTATAATGAGTATGATGTGGATTTTATATTTTTACGGAGGTGCAAAGTGGAAGTTAGTTATAATAAATTATGGAAATTAATGATCGACAAAGGAATGTCGAACAAGAGTGACTTAAGAGAACTGACGGGAATTGGAACAAACACATTAGCAAAGCTCAGTAAAAATCAGCAGGTAAGTATGGAGGTCCTCATGAAAATATGTAATAAACTGGATTGTGATATTTCAGATATATGCGAATTCACAAGAGAGAAATGAAGGAGATTAGTAAGATGAACGCAATTGATTTATTTGCAGGGTGCGGTGGACTTTCAAAAGGGTTTATGGATGCAGGATTTAATATTTTAGTAGGCGTTGATAATGACCAGGCGGCATTAAATACATTTGCTAAAAACCATAATGGTGCAGTGGCATTGAAAGCTGATTTATCTAAGCAGGAAACATTTGATGAAATCAAAAGGATAGCAGGCAATAGAGAAATTGATGTTGTAATCGCGGGTCCACCCTGTCAGGGTTTTTCCCTTACAGGCCCTAGAAATTTTGATGATGAAAGAAATAAATTATATCTTGCGGTTATAGAAATGGTTAAACAGTATCAGCCAAAGGCATTTATAATCGAAAACGTTCCAGGAATGGCAACTTTATATGAGGGACAGATTAAAGACGAGATATTAAGAAGATTTAAAAAAATGGGATATAACATTGAGAGTAGAATACTTTGTGCAGCTGATTATGGAGTGCCTCAAATAAGAAAACGATTGATTTTTATGGGAATTAGAAAAGATATAGGTAAGCCAAAATTCCCGGAGGCTAAGTATTCGCCTGATAATTATATTACTTGTAGAGATGCAGTTAGTGATTTACCATCATTAGAAAAAGACTTAGGAGCAGACGAGGCAGAGTATACACAGGCTCCTTCAACAGAGTTTCAAAAATTGATGAGGGGAAATTGTAATGTATTATATAATCATTTGGGTACAAATCATACACAAATGGTAAAAGATACTATCGCTCTTGTTCCAGAAGGTGGAAATTATAAAGATTTACCAGAGGGATGGGGAGAAAGCAGGAAATTTCATATGGCTTGGACTCGGCTTAATGGAAATGCTCCTGCAAGAACTGTAGATACTGGACATAGAAATCTATTTCATTATGAGTATAATCGTGTACCTACGGTTAGGGAGAGCGCTAGAATGCAATCATTCCCTGATGACTTTATTTTTACAGGAACAAAAACGCAGCAAAGCAGACAAGTTGGGAATGCTGTACCTCCACTTCTTGGACAGGCATTAGGTGAGGCAATACTAGAAATAATTCAGGAGAAAGACAACAATGAAGAGCAGAAAAATTAAGTCAATAGATCTATTTGCAGGCTGTGGAGGACTGATGGACGGTTTTGAGCAGTCAGGATTTTATGACACAATTGCTGCAGTTGAATGGGAAAAGGCACCATGCAGAAATCTCGAAAAACGATTAAAAAATAAATGGAAATATAAAGATGCTGAACAAAGAGTCCTTAGATTTGATATTCAGCGTACTGATGAATTATTTTCTGGTTGGGATAATGATGAAGAATATGGTTCATCCATAGGTCTTGATAGGTTGATTTCTAATGCGGGAGGAATTGATGTTATAATCGGAGGTCCCCCATGTCAAGCATACTCTATTGCCGGCAGAGTTCGAGATGAAAACGGAATGAGAGATGATTACAGAAATTACCTTTTTGAAAGCTATATAAAGGTATTAGAGAGATACAAACCAAAAGCTTTTATTTTTGAAAATGTTCCGGGAATGTTAAGTGCGAAACCGGGAGATAGACCTATTATTAATATAGTAAGAGAGAGTTTTGACTCAGCAGGTTATTGTTTACTACCACACTTGAGGGAAGCCATAATTGATTTTACAGAGTACGGAGTTCCACAAAATAGAAAGAGAATCATAATTTTTGGAGTAAGCAAAGACGTTTTTGGTGATAAAGCAGAAGAAATTGTTGAAGATTTTTACAGTAATATATTACCACAATATAAGGTTAAGAAAAAAAAGACGGTTTATGATGCTATAGGTGATTTACCGAAGTTATATCCATTGAAAGATGATATACGATTTAATGGAGTAAGAACTAGACATAGTATTCCTGAGAATGATGTTCCGAATCACATTGCAAGATGGCAAAGTGACAGGGATGTAGGTATTTTTAAACTATTAACAGAAGATATTGAATCAGGGAGAAACGAATATACATCAATTTCTGCATTAAAGCAGCTATATACGAAAATGACAGGGAAGGAATCAAATGTTCATAAATATCATGTTTTAAGATGGGATGAGCCTAGTAATTTGATTCCTGCTCATTTGTACAAAGATGGATTGAGACATATACATCCAGATTCTAAACAGCAAAGGACATTGACTGTTAGAGAGGCTGCTAGGCTACAAACATTTGCAGACGATTATATTTTCGAAGGCAGTAATATGGAACTATACAAAATGATTGGTAATGCAGTGCCACCACGGTTTGCAAAATGTTGCGCTATGGCGGTAAACGATATTTTGAATAAATATGAGTAAACCAGGAAAGGAGGTCCTGTGTATGGCATATACAACACAACAAGCACTTGAAACCTTAAATGGATATATGTCGATAACAGATAGCCAAAAAGAGGTTGTTGACGATACAAAGAAAAGAGGCTATGTTGTTACCCTGAACTCAGGAGAAAAAGTTGTAATTTTTGTTTATCCATTGGTGCATAAACAAGACAATACAAAAAATTACTTTGATACACGAGATAGTGGGGCCTATGAAAGAGGAGTTGCATGGCGTTATGCGCTAAGCAATGGATTAAAGTATTTTTGCTTTGGAATTAATGATCAAGTGGATAAATATAGTGATTACATATTTAGCTTAGAATGTAATGAATCTGTTATTGAACAAATTTCGGGTACGAAGAATGGATCCCGAAATGGTCCTGGAAACCAGATAATTATTCCTAATGATTATATTCCTTCAAAGAAATATGAAAGGATTAAAAATAAATTGGGAATATACATTTCTGTTATTCAAAAGGATGTTCTTTTTGATTATATGCAGATGTATGATAATAGACCATATCTACCAGAAAATATCATGGAAACAGAGGAGCCAATTGATGAATACCAAAGAGCGTCTCAAATTATAAGCGACTATATTACGGAAACAGGATTTGATGTTCCAAACAATAAAGAAGCTGAGAATGCAACATTGATTGAATTTAAAGAAAGATTTTCTCCAGACGTATTGGAAAAATTGAGCGACAATGAAATATTGCAAAAATTGTTCTACACATCAGGTGATAATACAGAAGCTCTGTGCTATTGGTTAGAGCACAATGCGGCATGTAGAGAATATTTTGGAAGTATTGCAGGAGGGTCATCATATAAATTTGGTCTTTTTCAAAAGAAAGATACAGGTGATTGGATGACTGGATCACCACAGAAACCACAGGTATTAACAGAAAATCAAGCATTAGAAACAGGTAAAAAAATCCGTGATGCATTGATAAAAGGCGCTGAAATAATTAAAAACAGTACATTAGAAAGTTTATCTGATTTTGAAAAAGTAGACGATGAATTAAAGAACGTTATTGGGGAGCAGTATTATAATTTGTCGTGGTTCCATAAATACTTTTTCATGATTTGTCCAGATAAATTGAGTGGATTTCATTCCAACGATTGGCAAAATCACGTTCTCAGATGTTTAAGGATTGTTCCGAGTGAAAAATATTATGCTAGAAGTATGCAAATTGCTAAAGTGGAGAATTATACAAATTTATCTTACAGTGAATTCTTTTCTGTTATTTATGATGAATTTGGAAATATAAAAAATTTTGTCAGATTAGGTACAAGAGACAGTGAAAAAAGTTATATTACAGAGTGGCAGAGAAAATCAGTGGTTGGTATCGGTTGGAGAGAAGTCGGCACCTTAGACGATTATGTTGCAGGGGATGGTCTAAATAAAGATGCGATAACTGAAAGACTTATGGAGATATACTACCCTGATGATAGAAAAACAGCATCAAGAAAAGCTGGAGAACTCATCAGATTTTATAAGACTGATGCAGATACTGTATTTGTTACAATGGATGGTGAGAGTTTAATATCTTTTGTTGATGAAATAGGGAATTACTTTTATGATTCATCTACTGCTATGTCACATATGAAAATGGGAAAATGGCATAATAGATTTACAGAAAGTGATATTCTCCCAGAAAAATCTGAGGGAAAACTAACATCTTGCTATCAGCTTACGGATGAAAAGAATCTGATGTTCCTCTATGAAAAATATTATTATGGGGAAGAAGCTGAATCAGAAGAATTAGATAATTCGGAAGCGGAGGTAACATATATGCCATTAGTATTTAACACAGAAATAGAAACAAAATATGAAAGAAATCGTATTGTTTTTGGTGCTCCAGGTACAGGAAAGAGTTATGAACTGAAAGAGGATTGTGAGAAACTGCTGAAGGACACAAATGGTTCTTATGAGCGTGTTACATTCCATCCTGATTATTCATACTCACATTTTGTCGGTACATATAAACCTGTAATGGGAGTAGATGAGAAAATTAGATATGATTTTGTACCAGGACCTTTCATGCGCGTTTATGTAGATGCACTTAAGAGTGGAAGAACAGAAAATCCGCAGCCACATCTTTTGCTTATTGAAGAGATAAACAGAGCAAAAGTGGCAGCAGTTTTTGGTGATGTATTCCAGTTGCTTGACAGGGATGATGATGGAGTCAGTGAATATGAAATTCAGGCATCTGAAGATATCAGAAAGTATCTGGCTAGTAAACTAGGTGGAGCCCCTGATAACTATCAGAAAATTCGTATACCCAATAATATGTTTATCTGGTCTACAATGAACAGTGCTGATCAGGGTGTATTTCCGATGGACACTGCATTTAAGAGAAGATGGAACTTTGAGTATCTTGGCATAAATGAAAACGAAGAAAAAATTTCTGGTATCGGAAAAATAGAACTTGCCGGAAGTGATGAGCCTGTTGAATGGAATATCCTCCGCAGAGCCATAAATGCAAAAATGTCATCAGAGCAGTTTAAGATTAACGAGGACAAACTGATGGGGCCATTTTTCCTTTCAAAGAAAATTATTGCATCCGATGAAAACGGTATGATCCTTGATACAGACAAATTTGTAGCAGCATTCAAAAGCAAAGTAATTATGTATCTGTATGAAGATGCAGTAAAACAGGGCAAGCATAGATTCTTTGATGGCTGTGATAACAGTAAATATTCATCTGTGTGTGAGGCATTTGATGAGCTAGGAATGGGAATTTTTGGACCTAATTTCAAGGAAAACTTTTATGATAAACAAAGGGATGAAGCATAATGAGAGTCGTTTCGCAGTATGTCAGGGAACAAAAGCGTTATACAAAAAATGACCTAAAAAGCAAGTTTTCTTTTGACGAAGATGGAGTAGAAAAATTTATAAAAAATCTCAAGGCATATGGGATATTAAAAAGCGTAAAGAATACCGATGATCAGCTTGAAATGTCTGACCTTGTAGATGATGATATCGAAATTACCGATGAAACGGCTGAGAGCGGTGACTGCCTGTATGTATTTACTTATGTCGGAGTCATCACTTGTGGAAGTCGTGTCATAAAGGTGTATCCAAAATATCTGCTGTCAAAGAAAGATGATGATGTTCTGGATGAGATGAAACAGGTTGTTAAAGTGTTGGAGCGTTACAGTCGTTCTGAAGAGCAGATTATTAATGTGTTTAATGGCGATGGTGAGAATAGGAGTTTTAATATTCTTGCTGTTATACTGTTTCTCATTAATGACTATTATGAATATGGTATTTACACGAACAATGAAGATATCATTGAAGTAAACGGAGAAGGAGAGATTCTCTGGGGAAAGACCATTGATGAGAGTTTTGCCATGATCGAGGATAACCGTCCGTATTATATGGAATTGTATACAGAAAAATCTGTAGAAGATGATATGGACTATTTCAAGAGATTGCATGAATGCATACTTACGGAATGTTCCAGACAGCTCCGAGATGCACAGTTGGATATACTATTTGATATGGACAGCATAGAACTTTCGGAAGAAACACTGGACGCTTTTGGTGATAAAGAATATGTGTTAGAACGGATAATGAAGGAATTAAATCTTCAGTTCAATACCCACAGACAGATTTTGCTTAAAACATTGTATGCATATGTATCACAGGACAAAAGGATGTTTGATGATAATGATGGTATAAGTATGTTTGGAACTACGGCATATCATGCTGTCTGGGAGAAAGCGTGTGCAGAGGTGTTTGATAATAAACTAAATACTTCTCTTTCACAGCTTAAGATGTCTGTTCCACTTGCAGAACAGTATAGTGGTAAAAATGTAAAAAGACAAAAGCTAATAGATATTATAGAAAAGCCTATATGGCAGGGAGAGGATACTGAGGCAAAGGCAGCAGATACACTTATTCCTGATCTAATCAGTATTCCGTTTATAGACGGAAAAGACTGGTTTATTATATTCGATGCAAAATATTATAATCTACAGTTAGAGAAGGGAAAAAAACTTCGTGGTAATCCAGGAGTCGGAGATGTTACAAAACAGTATTTATATCAACTTGCATATAAGGATTTTATCAATGCACACGGAATAAAAGAAATTAGAAACTGTTTTCTCATGCCGACCGAGAAAACAGAAATTGTGAAAAAGGGTGTTGCTAGGATGTCCATGCTTGAGGCACTTGGTTTGAAAAATATTCAGATTCGTTTGATTCCTGCAACTGAACTTTACGAAAACTATCTTACAGGTAATCATATGGATATTTCACGATTGGAATTTTAAATATGGAAGGGAGGTCAGTCTATATGGAACGCATACATATTGTTAAAACAGGTGTAACAAAGTTAGATGTCGATTGTGTGGTTAATGCTGCCAATGAAGGATTGTGGGCAGGCGGTGGAGTATGCGGTGCTATTTTCAAAGAAGCCGGATATAATGAATTGGCGGATGCTTGCACAAAGATAGGTCACTGTGATACGGGATGTGCTGTCATTACTCCCGGATTTCGGTTGAAAGCTAAATACATTGTTCATGCTGTTGGACCTCAATGGCACGGTGGTAATCATGATGAAGAACATTTACTTCGAAAATGCTATCAAACAGCATTGCTTTTGGCACAGGATAATGGGTGTAAATCTATAGGCTTTCCTCTGATATCATCAGGTATATATGGATATCCCAAGAAAGAAGCGTGGCAGGTGGCACTAAGGGCAGTTGCAGATTCTCTTGATTCTTTGGTGGATATGGAAGTCTATTTTGCTGTATTAGATGATACGATGCTTGCTATGGGACAGGAAATATATCATGCTATGCTTGATTATACAGATGAGTCATTGTTGGCATCTGTTGATAAAGAAAAGCTGTGGCAGTGTATAGAACTGTTGTGTAAAATACGGAAGATTGAATGGAAAACACCGCCATCCAAAAATGGAGTAAATTATTTTTCTTTTCCAATCTATCCAGAGGAACTTTGGCAGGTGTTTGACCTTATGAAGCCGGATAGAGATTATGGAAAAAATATGGAACAACAGCCGAGAAATATAGTACCAAGTGAGATGTCTGTAGAGCAGATTAATGCACGACTTACATGGATTCAAAGGGGTGAACGTTTCTGTGATGGCAATGTTGCAGCAGAAATAGAAAATGGTAATTTGTTAAAAATGTTACTTCGCTTAGATGATCTTTTGAATAAAAGCGTAAAGAATTAGAATTTGCTTGAAAGAAGGTGAGCCAACACATGAAAAAATATAATAACTTCAAGGAATATATGGAAGATGTGTATTATGATGAAATCTTTAATAGGGTTAAAGGTTTGGTCTTTGCACACAAAGATTCCTTTGAAAGTGATACTGTTTATTCGGTTTCATATGTGGAACCATATGATATTCATGTCAGCGGTGTTACCTTCAAAGAGCAAGATGATGGATTTTTGGAAATCAGAGTGTCAGTGGATGCAGATATTTCTGTAAAAGGTAAGACGAGATATGGCTATGATGAAATAGCCGACAATCGTGCATATAATGTATTTTTTAGTGCAAAACTTGAAAATGGACTGCAGCAGGTAAGTATTACATATGTAGAGGAATATAATCTAGCAAAATTTGAAAAAGACAGAAGTCTGAGTCAGGATTTAGTGCCTTATTTGTATGAAGATGCTGTTGAGAAAAATGCTGAAGATTTCCTAAAGAGACATTACCCCAAAGCATTATTGCAGCCTATGGCATTGCCAGTATTTGAAGTGGCACAGAGTATGGGAATGAGTGTGTACTATGCACCATTAGGTGACACAGTATTTGGAAAGACATACTTTGGTACAGAGAAAGTGACTGTTTATACAGATTATACACTTAAGGCGACAGTTGAAATCATGGCACAGCCAGGAACAATGCTTATAAATCCTAATGTCTATTTTATGCGTAATGTAGGTACTGCTAATAATACCATAATACATGAATGTGTGCATTGGGACAGGCATCGCAAGGCATTTGAATTGCAGAGACTTTTAACAGGCAATTGTAACCATATTTCGTGTGAAATTGTCGAAACATATGAAGGAATTCCGGATGATGCTCCTGCAATCAAGTGGATGGAATGGCAGGCTAATCAGCTTTCACCAAGAATACTTATGCCTGCTAAGATGACAGAAAAAGTTTATAGCAATGCTTTAAGGGATATTCATACAAGTAAGCCATTCACAAGATTTGCTGAAGTAATGGAAGAGGCCGTTGGGTATACAGCACAATTTTTTGGCGTTTCTGCACTCGCTGCTAAATTAAGGCTAATGGATCTGGGGTATGATGTTGTTCAGGGTACTTATGTTTATAGTGATGGTAAATATCTGCCTCCTTTCTATTTTGCAAAAGGAACATTAGAGAAAAATCAAACATATGTGATAGATGAACAGAACGCTTTGATACAAATATTTATGAATGAAGAACTGCGTACTTTATATTTTGACGGCAGATTAATTTATGCAAACTGTATGGTCTGCATAAATTCGCCTAAATATATAACAAGAAGCGAAACAGGGCTTCCAATTTTGACAGAGTACGCATTAGAGCATGTTCATGAATGCTGTTATGTATTTAAGAGAAAAATAAGTGCGAGCGATACCTATAGTGATTCATTTTATAGAAGATGTTTTCTGTGCAGAAATGTAAATTCTGAAAATTATATCGAGGCAAAATATGACCCAGAGCATAAGGATAATCAAAGCAAGGGTCAAAGAAAGGCCGAGATTGACAAGATAACTGAATCTGTTGAAGATATAGTTAGAAGACTTGCTACGGAAATTCCGAGTGGTTTTTCAGGAACATTAAGTTATCATATGAATCGAAAAAATATTACGAATGAAGAATTATCTGCTAGGACTAATATCAGTACAGTAACAATTAGCGGATACCGAAATACATTAAGTCCTAAGATTACTTTAGAGAGAGCTGTTGCATTATGCAATGGATTAAAATTAGAAAAACACTATAGTCATGATTTGATGAAGAAGGCGGGCTTTGATTTGAGTATGCCGAATATTACCTATTTTATGATTGGCTGGGTCATTGATGAACATCCCGATGACACATTACAACAATGGCAGGATAAATTTAACGATGCTCATGTGAATGTAAAGCTTCCAGGATGTGCTTAAAAATTTTTTGAAAAAATTATATATTTTCATTAAGTACCACTTAATGTTATGGTGCTAAAAATACGGACTTTTGTGTTCGCTACGATGGTAGTAGGACATGAAGGTCCTTTTTTTATGCCTTTTTAACGTTAAGTGGCACTTAATGGTGTTATCCCAAATCTAAGATAGAATGAAATTACAGAAAGGCAAAACACATCTTATGCAAGTGATTGACTAGCTTACACTTACAAGGATACTTCTAAAAAATTGACAATCATAGATGCTCTTTTTATTGATGATATTCAATTTATGATTGTAAAGATTCCTAACTATGAAACATTTATGGCTAATATGAGCCATGAACCATAAAAAGTCTTTTTTATATTATTCTCCATTTGACTGTATGTAATTTCATGTGAAGTTGAAAAGTCAACGGAGAATATACAAATACAAGCAGCTAACACTTTGGACTTTGAGACGACCTCACAGTAATCTGTGATGCCATCTGAACATCCAAGATGTTCATAAAAAATAATATTTAAGCCTGTGGCGCGCGACATAGGGCGAGGATATACATAAAATTTATGATTTACCTATAAATGGTATTTCTAAAATTTTATGGAATCTCGTCTTATTGTCGTGCAATAGACAGATTGTCCTCGCCCCTTGCGTTGCAAAGGCGGAAAGAGGCAATCATGGTAAAAAAGAATAGCGCAAACAATGTAACTGTTGATGGAGTAGCAAGATACGATTTTCCGTATTTTGTTCCGATTGAGGATGGTGACGAGGCTACGGTCAAGCACTATAAGGAACATGATGTTCCTGTTGCTAATATTGCATTGCCAGGCAGAAAAAAACGTTATTATGCGATTTTCGGTGCGTCATCAAAAGAAGAAGCGGATCTGATGAACAGAACCTTCAACAACTGGGCAAGGAAGGACGAGCGTGACAGAGATGCTCAGATTAAATCGGAAACATCTTATGAGGCACTCCTCGAAACAGGATATGATCCAGAGGACGAGAATGACATCTCAGAACTTGTGGCATACAAGATTGTTGTGGATGCTTTACATGAGGCATTAAACGAACTTACAGATGAGAAGATGCGTCTGGTAAAGATGGTAGCAAATAAGGAATCACAGCAGTCTGTTGCAGACGAACTGGGAATTTCCAGAAGAACACTCAGAGGTCGCAAGGATGATGTGATTTTAGAACTTGCAGATAAGTTGAACAACAACAGATAATGTAAAATGCCCCGATGGTAGCACGAGCCATCGGGGTTATTTTTTGTCAAATTTCTGACGGTAACGATAACGGTTACTTTTATATTAGTCCTTTTTGTAAAAGGCAGTTTCATATCCGTCTGCCCTTAAGAGCAGTCCTTCAATCCATGCAGGTGTTCTTCCCATCTGTTCACAGATAGTAGCAAGGTCAGCGTCAATAGGTGTTTCAATGATCAGTTCATCGTGGACATGACCTACGATAAAGCAGTGGGAGAGTGTATGCATGGCATAACAGAGAATATCCCGGCTGATAGCCTGCACGATATTTTCGACAAATTTGGGACCATAGGATTCGATGCGTTCCCACTTCTTATTAGTACCGACACCTTCATAAGTAACGGATTCTCCTCCGAACCTGTTTTCTCCAATCTTAGGTTTGACATAACATAAGCGTCTGCCGGAAGGAAGTGCAATAAATAACATACCACTTTGATATATAAATCTGATTCCGTGTGTTTCTGTAGCAGTACGCTGCTTGATGGATGTTTTAACACAACGATCAACATCCCACCAAAACTGTACGATGTTGGGATTAGAGGCTCGCCATGAGTCAACCAGTGGTTGTAATTCATCTTCACTAAGTCCCATATCTAACGCTCCCATAGCAGTTAAGGCACCAACAGAACCACCATAGCCGAGTGCCAATTCTGCAATTTTACCTTTCTGTCTGAGGTGTCCGTTGACCCCATGCTTTTCGACTGGGACATGGAACATGGCTGATGCAGAGGCACAATAGATATCACCATTGTCCTTAAATACTTTCATACGCCAGTTCTCTTTTGCCAAGAATGCAATAACACGGGCTTCAATGGCAGAGAAGTCAGCAACACAAAACTTATATCCCGGCTTTGGGATAAAGGCAGTACGGATGAGCTGAGAGAGTGCATCCGGCACATCGTCATAGAGAATATTCATAAATTCGTAGTCCTCAGATTTTACGATATCTCTAGCCTCCTCAAGGTCTGACATATGATTCTGGGGAAGATTCTGGAATTGAACGATTCGACCTGCCCATCTCCCCGAGCGTCCTGCACCATAAAACTGGAACATACCTCTTACTCGTTTATCAGCGCATACAGAGTTCTGCATTGCTTGATATTTTTTTACAGAAGATTTTGCAAGCTGCTGACGGAGTTTCAGAACGTCCGCCACATCGGAAGGGACTGTCTTAAGCAGTTCAAGGACGGCCTTCTTGTCAAGAGAGTCAG
>OMGY01002186.1_pt1 | contig 15221 bp, 8 predicted proteins | sample 1674461 | NCBI WGS metagenome assembly OMGY01 (sample SAMN05578579, study PRJEB25193) | human gut metagenome | biome: Human Microbiome; feature: human-associated habitat; material: feces | host: Homo sapiens | place: USA:Birmingham
TGCTCCTTCCGCGTGCAGCTTTTTGGTGCTTCGCCTAAGCCCTTGTTTGCTTCCCTAACTTTCCGTGAAGCACCGAAAAAGGGCGGCATACCCGCAGGTACACCGCCCCTTGAAGCCTTGGATTACACCTTCTGGAAGGTGAACACCACTTCGCCGCCCGCTTCGGGAGCAATTTCTTCCACCGTCTTGTCGAACTCGTAGCCTTCCGGCACAATCAGCACATGCAGCACATAGGGGTACGCAGGCATGGTGAATTCCAGCACGCCATTCTCATCCACAGGCATGGGCGTGCACGTTTCATCCGTGCAGACGTTAATCATCGTGCCTGCCACGGGGTTGCCGTCCTGATCGACGCACTTAATCGTGTAGCTCGCCATCCCCTCCATCGGCAGCTGCGGCGCTTCCGCCACTTCATCCGTGGAAGGCAGGGTGCCATCGGCGTACTTCCAGCCGGGGACATTGATGCCATACTGCTGCAGCATGGCGACAAACGCGTTGGCGTTGGGTTCATCAGCGATTGCAATGGCGGACGCTTCCACGTTTTCCGCGCCAGCCTTCACCACAAAATAGGTGGTATACGGGAATCCGCTTGCCTGATTGGTGTCAATCGGCTGATTCGGGATGACGTAGCCGTCCTCCGTCATGTAGTCCGTCAGCGCATAGTTTTCGGGGGCAGCCTCGCAGCCAAAGGCGTACATTTCCGGGTCGAGCCCCTTCGCCAGCGTCACCTTCACCGTCGCGCTTTCCGTGTTGTCAATCACATAATAGTTGGTCATGCCAAAGGTGGACATCAGCGCAAATTGCGGGTCAGTGAAGAAAACCTGCTTCACGTTGTCGCCCACAAAGGAGATGGTCGTCATCTTCGTGCCTTCCGGATAGACCGGGTTGTTCGCCAGCACAGCGGCGGCTTCTTCTCCGTCCACCACGCGCGCATTGTCCAGCCAGATCATGTCCTCATTCGCGGCCTGAAAGGAATCCTTGATGTAAGACAGGGCAATTTCGTAAGTACCGTCCGCCGGGAATTCATAGCCGTAGGTCGCCCATTCCTTTACGCCGCCGAACGCCTTCGCCGTCTGTCCGTTGACAGACAGGCAGAACAGGTCGCAGCCGGCTTCGGTGGACGTCTTGTAGTCGAACGCGAACACATCGCCCGCCTTCGCTTCCACCGTAGTCAGCACGGAAGCGGAAGAAGTATCCTTGCCCGTGTTCGTGCTGACCAGAACCGTGCGGTCATCCTTTTCCGCAACCGCCATCGGCCAGGTGTATTCATCCGTAGAATTGGTGAAGGACAGCAGCGCCGCCGTGCCTTCCACATTCAGCGCAAGGTTCAGTTCCGCTTCATCCGTCGGCGGAATCGAGGGCTTTTCGCCCGGCAGGAACGCCAGCACATTCGTCTGCGTGTACTCATCGCCGAGGAAGAGGCCGAACAGGCGGACAAACGCGTCCGTAGAGGTCTGAGAACCCGTTGCGAGGAAAGCCACATTGCCGAAGCGGTCAACCACAATCGAGGTCGGGACGCCATTGAGCCCGAAACCCGCAAAGAGGTTGAACGTTTCATGCCCGACCGGGAACGTCAAGCCATGCGACGCCACATATTCCGTCAGCTTCGCATCATCATCGTTTTCATCAATGCTCAGCGCAAAGACTTCCACCTTGTCCTTGTACTGCTCATAGGCTTCCTCCAGGAAGGGGAACTCCGATTCACACGGGCCACACCACGTTGCCCAGAGGTTAATCAGCACCATTTCCTTCTCCTTCAAGGTTTCGGAGAGGGTATGGGAAACGCCGTTAATGTCCGTAAAGGTAAAATCGGGCATGGGCGCGCCAAGCGCGTACACCAAGGCAGTTTCTTCCGCCAGTGCAGCGCAGCCGAGGCACATCGCCAGTGCCAGAACCAGTGCCAGCATCTTCTTCATGAGGATTGCTCCTTTCACGTTCTGCGGCTTCCACCGCAGTCTTACAAAAATTATAAGGCGAGAAATGCCTGATGTCAACCGAAAAAACTTCATAAATACAATTGGCGTGCGCAACGCCCTTTTTTCGGCTCCACCAGCAGCGAAAAAGTTCACAATTGCTCGGTGTTGCCATAACCAAAAAGCCCTGCCGCATTCACGACAGAGCCTTTTTGTGCCTTGATTACGCCTTGCCAGCGCAGCCCAGCACATCCACAATCTTGTGGGCGACCATCGCCTTCACCGCGGCGCGGGCAGGCTTCAGGTACTGACGGGGGTCAAAGTGATCCGGATGTTCCGCGAAATACTTGCGGATGCTCGCGGTCATCGCCAGACGAATGTCGGAGTCGATGTTGATCTTGCAGACCGCCATCTTCGCCGCCTTCGCCAGCTGCTCTTCCGGAATGCCAATTGCGTCGGGCATATTGCCGCCGAACTGGTTGATTTCCTTCACGAACTCCTGCGGGACAGAAGAAGCGCCGTGCAGGACGATCGGGAAGCCGGGCAGACGCTTGGAGCATTCTTCCAGCACCTCGAAGTGCAGCTGGGGCTTCTGACCGGGCTTGAACTTGTACGCGCCGTGGGACGTGCCGATGGCAATCGCCAGCGAGTCGCAGCCCGTGCGGGTCACAAACTCTTCGACTTCTTCCGGATGGGTGTACATTTCCTGACCATGCTCCACCTTCACGTCGTCTTCGACGCCGGCGAGCGTGCCGAGTTCCGCCTCGACGACCACGCCGTGGTCATGGGCATACTCGACGACCTTGCGGGTCAGGGCGATATTATCCTCAAAGAACTTGGAGGAAGCGTCAATCATGACGGACGTGAAGCCGCCGTCGATGCAGCTCTTGCACAGCTCAAAGCTGTCGCCGTGGTCAAGGTGCAGCGCAATCGGGATATCGGGGTTCTCGATAACCGCCGCTTCCACCAGCTTCACCAGATAGGTGTGATTGGCATACGCGCGCGCGCCCTTGGACACCTGCAGGATGACGGGAGCCTTCAGCTCACCCGCCGCCTCGGTGATGCCCTGAATGATTTCCATGTTGTTGACGTTGAAAGCGCCGACCGCATAGCCGCCGTCATACGCCTTCTTGAACATTTCCTTCGTCGTAACAAGCGCCATTGGATTTTCCCTCCTGATGCAATAATGTAGGGTTTCCACCGAATCTATTATAGCACATTCTGCCGAAATAGAAAAGGGGGTTTTTTCACAAGTTGTATTTTCTTTCACAAAGTTTTGGAGAAAAAAACGACCTCATCCCCCTTTTCGGCGGATGAAGCCGTATCAGCACGCAAAAGCAGCCTGAAAAATTCGCCAACGCAATCGCGCAAAAGGGTCAAGCGTAGGGATTTCGTCCCGTTTCATTCGCCCCTGGGTTTCCCCCAATTAACACGCGGAAGCAGCCTGAAAGAGAAGTCTACTCAATCGCGCGAAAGGGTCAAGGGAGGAACTCCCTTGCAGGGTGCAGGGGCAGCGCCCCTGCTGGAGTCCAGAGGCAAAGCCTCTGGTCATTGCCCCTCTTCCGTCCGCTCCACCGTGCCGACGTAGATGATTTCGCTCTTTGCCTTGTAGGTGTCGGTGTACATCAGCTTGCGCTCGGTTTCCGCGCCGCCCACATACTTCACCAGGTAGCTTTCCACCACACAGCCGTCGGTTGCCTTGCGGTAGGTGTACTCTTGGTCAACATAGGTGGCGTAGGTGTGGTTCGTGTCCTTGCGGTATTCCGGCTCGGTCGGGGCGGGCAGGGTCTGCACCGTCACCGTCTCCAGCTCGTACTTCACGCCCTTGCCGAGGCTCTCGCCGTAAATCGACACCACGCACACCTTGTGCGACTTGTCGTAGCGGCTGTCCTTCATCACCGTCGCAACGATGAAAATCGTGCTGTTCGTGTCGTTGCGGAACTTGAAGTCAATGCGGTTGTCGGATACCGTCGCGTCCTTGCCGTAGTCGGTGTAGCCCACCGCGTCGGAGTGCGGCTCGCGCTTGAGAATCGTCATGTTCGCCTTCGCTGCCGCAAGGTACATCGTCGTGCTCGCCTGACACACGCCGCCGCCGTAACCCATGCGCTGATCGCCGTACGCGTACTCAATCGCTTCATAGAAGCCGTTTGCCTTCGTGCGCTTGCCCACAACCGTATTGAAAGAGAATGTTTCGCCCGCTGCAAGCATCTTGCCGTTGATGCGCTCGAACGCCACCTGAATGTTCAGGTTGCGGTTCTCCGTGCTGGTGGTCGAAATCGGGGTGTACGCCGTCGCGCGCAGCTGAATCTGCGGCTCCAGCATGGCTTTGGTCGTGGTCGGCTGAAGCTCGCGCGTCGTCAGCTCCACCTCGCCGCTGACCAGGGACGACATCATCTGGTACACCTGATTTTTCGCCTCGGTCGTGTCCATATAGCGCCCGACAGTCTCCGGCTGAATCGTCAGCGGATTGTTGAAATTGTTGGAATCGAAGATAATATGCGCATCCACCGGCTGAATGTACGCCTGCTGCGCGATGCTGAGCAGGATGTTGTCAATCACCACATTGTCGCCGCTGGGCGTGGCGGAATAGCCCTCGTAGGGATTTTCCGCCAGCGCGTCCATCGTGGCTTTGCGCGCGTCAATGCCGCCTTCTGTGTGCCCCGGCTGCCACGCCGCGTCGAGGGCTTCCCGCACATCGACGGTCATGTTCAGGTCGGCGCTCGTGATTTCCCTCACCAGCTGACCGGCGTACATCAGCCGCACCTTCCACGCGTCGCGCTGCTGATTCGCGTGCGCCGTGACCGCCTCTTCCGCCTCCGCGCGGGTCATGCCGCCGAGGTGGATGCCGTCCACATACACGTTCGGGACGTACTTGTCGTCATATGCCGTCACCGACGCGACCAGCGCTTCCCGCTCGTTCTGCTCCTGGATGGCATTGCTGATGGCGCCGCCCGCCGCGACCAGCCCGCAAATTACCGCCACCGCGCACGCGCAGAACAGGATGCGCTTGAGCAGCTTTTGCCCCGACGGCTTGCGGCGGACAGGCTCGTTCTTCGGCTCGCGATGCTCCGGGTTGAAGCCCCCCAGCCCCGTCGGCGGATGATTGCCGCCGCCATTGCCGCCGCTTCCGCCATTGCCGTTCGCCGGATACTGCGGAAAATTCGTCGGATACATCGGCTGCTGCCATCCGCCATAATTCTGCTGCGGATACGGCGGATTCTGCGGGCGCTGCGGATTCATCGGCTGATTCGGCATCATCTGCCCGCCGCGAATCGGCTGATTGCGCCCGGTGTTCATGCTTTGCTGATGCTGCCCCCACGAGAACTGCTCCAATTGGTGCGCCGCATCGAGCGGCTGCACGCCGTTGTTCCAGCCCTGCTGCGGCTGCATGGGCGTCCCCTGTACGCCGTGGAAGCCGCACATTTTCCCGCTTTGCGCATATTGGCTCCCCTGCCCCGGCTGATTCATCCCCTGCGGGCGCATCGGCTGAGCCGCACTCATCGGTTGAGCCGCACTCATCGGCTGGGCCGCACCCATCGGCTGAGCCGCGCTCATCGGCTGCATGGGCGGATTGGCGCTCTGCTGCGCCGGGGGCGGCTGCGGATTCCGGCGTGGCGGATTTGTCGGCTGCATGGGCGTGTCTTCCGTGCGGATAAGGGGGATGCTGTTGTCCAGCGTCTGCTGCCCGGCATACTGCGCCGCGTTCAGCTGCGTGCGGCGGCGGCGCGGCTGCTTGTTGTCGTTGAATTCGGACATGGTTTCAGCACCCCTTTCTGATGGCAATTCGGTATTTCTTCATCTTATATCACATGATTTGAGCATCTTCCACTGCTTGCAGCAATTTCTCCACATCATCTGCCGCCCTCGCCCACATCGGCGCGGTGCAGCCGACCATGCCGTGGCGGTCGCCATCGCCATGGAAGTCACTGCCGCCGGTGACCAGAAAGCCCATACGCCGCGCGGTCAAATCCAGCAGGGGCGTGGCGCGTCCGGCGGACGGGTGGTAAACCTCAACGCCCCGCAAGCCCTGCTCCTGCCAAACGCCGAGCAGATGGCGCAGCAGCGCGCCGGTTTTCTCCAGCTCCATCGGGTGCGCCAGAACGGGCACGAAGCCGCTTTCCCGCATCAGCGGCAGCGCCTCCGCCATGCTCAGGCGCTCCCCCGCCACATAGGCAGGTGCGCCATCCGCCAGAAAGCGGTCAAACGCCTCGCGCGTATCCACCACATAGCCGTGGCTGACCATCGCGCGGGCGATATGCGGCCGACCGACGCTGCCCTTGGCTTCGCGTGCGATTTCGTCGTAATCCAGCGGATAGCCCAGCGCGTTCAGCTTCTCCACCATCTGCCGCGCGCGTCCGAGCCGCATTTGGGACAGCGCCCGAACCTTGCGGTGCAGGGACGTATCCGTCCCGCGCCCGTAGCCGAGCAGGTGCAGGCCGGGCATATCGCGCAGGGACAATTCGACACCTTGCAGAATCGGCATCGGCGCGGGTTTTCCCAGCAGCTGCGCCGCGCCGTCAAACGTGTCATGGTCGGTCACGGCAAGGAGCGTCACGCGGTGCTTGTCCGCCAGCGCCACCAGCTCCGCGGGCGTAAGCAGCCCGTCGGAGGAGGTGGTGTGGGTGTGCAAATCAGGCTTCATGGGGGGCATCCGGGTGATTTTCGGGCGCATCTGCCGTCTTATCAGGCGTTTCCGCGCTCTTTTCAGGCGTTTCGGCGGACTTTTCGGAATTCTCTTTCTTCTTTTCGTCCGCCATATCCTGCATCATCACATCGCCCGTGGTGCGGGTGTCGGCATCCTGAATATCCGGCAGCGCGCCCGTTTCCATCAGGGTGACGAACTCGCGGCGGCTGATGGTGTCGTACTTGAGCAGCGCGTCCACCAGCTTCTCCATGCGGTCGCGGTTGGCGCTCAGGGCGTCCACCGCCTTCTGGTAGCATTCCTCCAGCAGGCGCTTGACTTCCGCGTCGATGCGCGCCGCCATTTCTTCGCTGTACCCGCGGCTCTGCCCGAACTCCATGCCGACGAACACTTCCTGATCGCCGTCAAGATAGACCGGACCCAGCTTTTCGCTCATGCCGAACTGCGTCACCATGCGGCGGCAGACCTCCGTCGCCTTCTTCAGGTCGCTCGTTGCGCCGGTGGTGAACTCGCCCAGATAAAGCTGCTCCGCGGCATGACCGCCCAGCCCCATCGCCACGAAGTCCATCAGCTGGCTGTAAGTCTGCAAATCGTCCTCTTCCGTCGGCAGGGACAGCGTGTAGCCGCCCGCCTGCCCGCGCGGGACGATGGTAATCAGGTGCACCTCGTCGCAGTTGGGCAGGACGTGCCCGACGATGGCATGACCCGCCTCGTGGATGGCGACCATGCGCTTGTCGCGTTGCGTCACCTTGTGGCTGCGCTTCTCCGGGCCCATCTGCACGCGGGAGATTGCCTCCACCAGCGTCTGCTGATTGATGGCCTTCAAGCGCCCGCGCGCCGCCAGAATCGCGGCTTCGTTCATGATGTTTTCCAGCTCCGCGCCGGTGGAGAAGGGTACACGCTTGGCGATATTCTCCAAATCCACATCATCCGCAAGGGGCTTGCCCTTGGCGTGCACCTTCAGGATGGCAACACGCCCCGCCATATCGGGGTAATTGACGAGAATCGTGCGGTCAAAGCGGCCGGGACGCAGCAGCGCGGGGTCAAGAATGTCGCGGCGGTTCGTCGCCGCCATGACAATAACGCCCTCGTTGATTGCGAAGCCGTCCATCTCGACCAGCAGCTGGTTCAGCGTCTGCTCGCGTTCGTCGTGTCCGCCGCCCAGCCCCGCGCCGCGATGGCGACCCACCGCGTCAATCTCATCAATAAAGATGATGGACGGGGCAGCGTGCTTGGCTTGGTCGAACAGGTCGCGGACGCGGCTCGCGCCCACGCCCACGAACATCTCCACAAAGTCAGAGCCGGAAATGGAGAAGAACGGCACGCCCGCCTCGCCCGCAACCGCCTTTGCCAGCAGGGTTTTGCCCGTCCCGGGCGGGCCGATAAGCAGCACGCCCTTGGGGATGCGCGCGCCCATGTCAATGTACGCCTTGGGGTTGCGCAGGAAGTCCACCATTTCCTTGAGTTCTTCCTTCTCTTCCTCCGCGCCCGCGACGTCGGCGAACGTCACCTTGTTCTTGTTCGGGTCATGGATGCGCGCCCGGCTTCTGCCGAAGTTCATCACCTTGCCGTTGCCGCCGGTCTGCGCGCGCATAATCAGCCAGAACATCACGCCGCAGAGCACCAGCGAAATCGCCAGCGGAATCAGGTCATACCACCACGGGGTGGTCAGCGGCTGACGGTAGATGATGGTGAATGGCAAATCCTTGACGGACACCTCATCCAGCGGCTTATTAAGCTTCGCCGCCTGCATTTGCCGCGCGGTGACGATGAAATCAGCGCCGATGGTGGTTTCAAAATCGTAGTTCTTGTCAGGGAAATCCGCGTCGGCGACCGTTGTTGTTGTCGTCACGCCCACCAGCGACGTGCCGCGGATGGCGACGGAGCGAACCTGCCCCTCCTCAATCATCGTCAGCAGCTGGGGATAGGTGATGCGGCGGTCACGGGTATTGCTGCCAAAGCCGTTGGTGAACAGCATCGAAATGGTGAGCACCATCAGCAGCAGAACCGCGACGTAGCCGAACATCCCGCGAGACTTCTTCAATGCGAGCATCCTCCTTCCGTTCCAGCGCCATCCGCCTGTTGCGGCGTATACCCATATAGACGAATGACGTGTGCGGAAAAATCCATCTTTACAAAAATTTTATCTTTTTCGGGGAAGAATCGGCTGATTTATTCGCGCGCCGCGCCGTACACGCGGCTGTCCAGCACGCCGATATCCGGCAGATTGCGGTACTTCTCGGCGAAATCCAGCCCATAGCCGACGACGAACTCATCCGGAATCTTGAAGCAGTGGTAATCCACCGTCAGGTTGTGTTCGGGATTGCGGCGGTCGGGCTTGTCCAGCAGCGTCGCAATGCGGATGGAGGACGCGCCGCGGCCCATCAAATACTTGCCGAGGTAGAACAGCGTGTTTCCGCTGTCCACAATGTCCTCCACAATCAGCACGTCGCGCCCCTTGATGGACACGGACAGGTCTTTCTCCAGATTGACCACGCCGGAGGACTTGGTGGAGTTGCGATAGCTCGAAAGCGCCATAAAATCCAGCGTCACGGGCAAATCGACCTCGCGGATGAGGTCGGAGAAGAAGACGCTCGCGCCCTTCAAAATGCAGACCATCACCAGATCGCGTCCCTGATAGTCGTGGGTGATTTCCCGTCCCAGCTGGGCAACGGCTTTCTGGATGTCCTCACGCTTGACGAGAATCTTCGTCATGTCTTGATACAGCTTGGCATTGGTGTCCATCGTGTTGTCCTCCTAAATATATGTAGGTTTCTATGTTGACTTAGTTGGCGTTGTCCTTTTTTTCGCGCAGGGGTGCGCCGCAGCGTTTGCACTGTTCGAGCTTGTCGTAGGGGTCATCCTCAATCTGCGACCACTTGATAACGCCGGACAGCGGGCGGTATTTCGGATTGAGCGATTCGCAATTCGGGTCAATGTGGTAGTACGTTCCGCCTTCGGGATTGTAGTAAATCAGCAAGTCCGGATGGCTGGTGTTCAGCACGGGCTGGGTAGCAAGGGCATTCGTCGGGGTGGCGGTGCTTTCCTGCTCGTTGCTTTGCAGCGTCGCGGGGTCAACGTACCACACGCCGTCCTCCTTGACCATGCGCACCTTCCACAGGTAGACACTTTCGCCCAGGGTGTTGTTCTTGTTGATGACGGCGCGCACCGTCACCATGCGGGCGATGTCGTTCGATGTGCCCGTGATGGCCGTGAAATCCCAGCTGACGGGCGTGCGGTTGGTCAGCACCTCGCCGAAGAGCTTCTGCGTCACCGCGTCCGTGCCACCCTTGATGCTGCTGCGCCACGACGGGGCCGTCAGGTTGACCATTTGGCTGATGGCGTTGTTCTTCCACAGCGTGAAGAAGGAATGCAGCTGCGCGTAGCACTCCTCGGAGTCATCCACAGGCGTCGCGGTGGGCGTGGGCGCGGGATTGGGCGTGTCCGTCGCGGTCAGGTTGACATCGAGGCTATTGCCCGATGTACTCCCCTGCTGCATCTGACCGGGCTGATTCGGCTGCGCGGGGTTCTGATTGTCCGCCGCATTCGTCGCCAGTGCGCTGACGAGGCAGACGACCGCCGCCGACGCCAGCAAAAGCGACAGCACCAGCCGCGCGTTGGGCGTGACCAGCTCGCGGAGCCACATCGCGGCGATGCTCGCCACCGCGCCGACGAGGACGACCCACTTCACCGCCGTCCACGCAAAGACCATGCTTAAAATGAAGAGAATCGGCAGCACGCCGAACATCAATACTTTTGCAATCGTATCCCACGGAATTTCCCTGTGCGCCGCCGGCTGCACCCGGAAGCCGCTGCGCCCCGACGTCGGGTACACGCGCTGACCGTCGGGGGTGTACTGCGCGTACTGCTGCTCCGGCGGCAAATCCGTTTCCTGCGGATTTTGCTGGCTGTACCCCTGCTGATTGTACGACGGATTCGGCTGGCTGTACCCCTGCTGCTCGTAGGGCTGCTGATACCCGCCGGGCTGCACAAACCCCTGCTGGTCATACGGCTGCTGATATCCCTGCTGCTCATAGCCCTGCCCATACGGCTGCTGATAGCCCTGCTGACCGTACGGCTGCTGATAACCTCCGTATGGCTGCTGATAACCCTGCTGACCATAGGGCTGCTGATAGCCCGCATATCCCTGCTGACCATATTGCGGCTGCCCATAGCCGTTTTGCGGCGCGTAGCCCTGACCATAGGCATCATTGGGCGCGTAGCCGCCATTCGGGGCATAGCCCTGCGCCGGCGGATAATTGCCCTGCGAAAAACCGGGCTGCTGAGGATTCTGTCCGGCGTCCCCGGCGCCATCATAGGGTGGACGGCTGTTGCTCATCCGGCTTCCTTTCCTTTCTTCCGCGCGATTGTGCGCGAAGTTCCCTGCCGCGCCTTGTGCGGAGGGCATTTTGTCCCTCCCTCGCGCGGACTTTCACGCAAGCGCCTGAATCGCGCTTTACATGATAACGCATCTTACAGTATAGCACAAAAAAATGGCTTGTAAATAAGAAATCGGAAAAATTCATGGTTTGTTCGCCTGTAAGATGGAAAGATTTTTACTTCGGTGCGCGTTTCCTTCCTCCATTCCGCATTATTTTCGCTTTTCCGCTTGCAAAAGTCGTTCGGCTATGGTAAGATAGAGCGTGCCGACGAAAGTCAGCGAAATATTGGAAGCGATGACCGGGAAACAGTAGCGCGTGCAAGTCCCCTTCCTATTTCCAAATGAGAATGTGCCAAGATGCGAAGCGAATTTTTTCTGCTGGCTAACGGGAGTGAAACGCAGCGTAGCAGCGCTACGCTAAGTGGAACGAGCGGACGCCAGAAGGAAAAAGGCGCAAGCAGATGGCACAGGCGAATGCAGGAAATAGGATATCAGAGAGCCGCCGGGTGGTGCGAGGCGGCAGGGCGCACGGCGTGAACCTTCATCCCGTGAGTTTTTCGGCGTGGGCAGCCTTATCGCCTATCAAGCGGCGGCAGCGGAATTTTTTCCTTTGCCGCAAGACGAGTGGTACCGCGGATTCAGTCCGTCTCATCAAACGATGGGACGGGCTTTTTTCATCCAACTGTAAGGAGGAACATCCGGAATGAACGAGAAGATCGAAGCCCTGAAAAGCAGCTTTGATTCCGAGCTGAAGAAGATCGCCAACATGGTGGATCTGGAAGCCCTGCGCGTGAATTACCTCGGCCGCAAGGGCAAAGTGACCGACGCGCTCAAGGGCATGGGCGGCTTGACCGACGAGCAGAAAAAGACCGTCGGGCGCGAGACGAACGAGCTGAAAACCGCCATCACCGTCGCCTTGGCGGAAAAGCTGGAGGCGCTCAAGGCGCAGGAATTGCAGCGCGAAATCAACGCCCTGCCCGAATTTGACATCTCCATGCCGCCGAACATGACCCGCGGCTCGTATCACCCGATTACGCTGGTGCAGCGCCAGTGCGAGCAGGTGTTCAAATCGATGGGCTTCACGGTGGAGGATTACGCCGAGGTCGTGACGGACTACGAGTGCTTCGAGAGCCTGAACATCCCGAAGTTCCACCCCGCGCGCGACATGCAGGACACCTATTATCTGGACAACGGGCAGCTGCTCAAAACGCAGACCTCCGCCGCCCAGAACGCCATCTACCGCCGCTACCGCGACGCGCTGGTGAACGACGGCGTGCCGATTAAGGCGATTTTCCCCGGCCGCTGCTTCCGCAACGAGGCGACCGACGCCTGCCATGAGAACACGTTCTTCCAGATGGAAGGCATCATGGTGGACAAGGACATCTCCATCGCGAACCTGATCTACTTCATGAAAACGATGCTGAGCGAGGTGTTCCGCAAGGACATCAAAGTCCGCCTGCGTCCGGGCTTCTTCCCGTTCGTTGAGCCGGGCTTTGAGCTGGATATCTCCTGCCTCATCTGCGGCGGCACGGGCTGCCCGTCGTGCAAGCATTCCGGCTGGCTGGAGCTGTGCCCCTGCGGCATGATTCACCCCGAAGTATTGAAGGCCGGCGGCATCGACCCGGAGCAGTACACCGGCTTCGCGTTCGGCTTGGGCATGACGCGCCTTGCCATGATGAAGTACGGCGTGAAGGACATTCGCGACCTGAACAGCGGCAGCCTGACGCGCTTGGCGCAGTTCACGGACGACGAGTAATGCGGAGGAAAGACGAACATGCTGATCTCAATGAACTGGATTTCCGACTTCGTTGACCTGACGGGTCTTGACAAAATGGCGCTGATTCGCCAGTTCTCCCTGTCCACGGCGGAAGTTGAGAATGAAATTTTCCACAAGGGCGCGGATTTGTCCGGCGTTGTCGCCGCGCAGATCGTCAGCGTAGAGAATCACCCCGAATCCCACAAGCTGCACCTGCTGAAGGTGGATGCGGGCGACGGGCAGCTGACCGACGTGGTCTGCGGCGCGCCGAACGTGCAGCTGGGCATGAAAACCGCGTTCGCGAAGGTGGGCGCGCAGCTGGGCGACATCACCATCAGCCCGCGCAAGCTCGCCGGGTACACGTCCTACGGCATGTGCTGCTCGGAGAAGGAAATCGGCATCAGCGACGACAATTCCGGCATCATGGTCATTCCGGAGGATGTTCCCTGCGGCACGGATTTGAAGGTGCTCTACCCCATTGACGATATTATCTTCGAGGTGGACAACAAGTCCCTGACGAACCGCCCCGACCTGTGGGGGCACTACGGCATGGCGCGCGAATTCTCCACCCTGTCCGGCCGTCCGCTGAAAGCCCTGCCCGTGGCGGATTTGGCGGCGTACAACAATCTGCCCGCCATCGACATGAAGATTGAAGACCCGCTGTGCCAGCGTTACTCCTGCCTGCGGGTGGAGAACATCAACCGCCACGTCAGCCCGATGGCGATGCGTATCCGCCTGAACTACTGCGGTATGCGCGACATCAACTTCCTCGCCGACCTGACGAACTACCTGATGCTGGAAATGGGGCAGCCGATGCACGCCTTCGACAGCCGCAAGGTGGAGAAAATCCGCATCCGCCGCTTCCCGGAGAGCTTCCCTTTCCAGACGCTGGACAAGGTGGAGCGCACCATCGACCCGAACACGCTGATGATCTGCAACGGCGACAAGCCGGTTGCCATCGCGGGCATCATGGGCGGTCTGGACAGCGAAATCGTCGATGACACGACGAGCCTGACGCTGGAATCCGCCACGTTCGACGCGGCGTCCGTCCGCAAGAGCAGCGTCCGCCTCGCCCACCGCACCGACGCCTCCGCCCGCTACGAAAAGAGCCTTGACCCGGAAATGACGACCGTCGCCATCGCCCGCTTCGTCAAGCTTTTGCAGGAATACGACCCGGAAATGCGCGTCACCTCCCGCCTGACCGACGAGTACGCCTTCCACTATCCGAAGGTGCAATTGTCCTTCGACAAGGCGTTTGTTGACCGCTACACCGGCATCAACATTTCCTCCGACGAAATCATGCACACGCTGACCGCGCTGGGCTTCGGCATGACGCGGGACGGCGATTCCTTCACCGCGGACGTCCCCTCCTGGCGCGCGACGAAGGACGTAACCATTAAGGCGGACATCATCGAGGAAATCACCCGCATTTACGGCTACGACAACTTCGACCTGCACACGGCGGAATCCCCGCTCTACCCGGTTCGCATGTCCACCGAAAAGACGGTGGAGGACAAATTGAAGGACATTCTCGTCAAGCGCTATTCGCTGCACGAGGTGCATTCCTACATCTGGCAGTACGCCGACGACTACAAGAAGCTCGGCATTGCCGTCGAGGACAACGTGAAGCTGCTCAACGCCTCCAACCCCAACATTGAGACGCTGCGCCGCTCCATGATTCCCACCCAGCTGTGCCAGGTGAAGGGCAACACGGGCTATGCGCCGTCGTTCGGCATCTTCGAGATTGGTCACATCGTCGATGGCGTGGACGAGAACAAGCTGGCGAAGGAGCATAAGAAGCTGTGCGTGACGCTCTTCAGCAAGGTCGATAACGTGGAAACGCTGTATTTCCGCCTGCGCGACATGCTGTGCGTCGCCGTGAGCGACATCCTGCACAAGGATTTGTCCTTCCACGCAATGACCGCGACCCACTCCTATGAGCATCCGAAGAACCTGAACGCCATCGTGCTGGACGGCGTTGAACTCGGCGAAATCGGCGTGGCGCACCCGGTTGTCGGCAAGAACATCGACAAGAAGGCGGCAATTGTGTTTGCCGAAATCGACACGGAAGCGCTTGCGTCCATCGCGCCCGCGCCCATCGTCTACCGTGAGCCATCCCGCTTCCCCGGCATGGAGCAGGATTTGACCTTCGTGGTCAATCGCTGCCAGCCGATTCTGGACGCGGTGAAGGCGGAGACCTCCCCGCTGGTGCAGAAGGTGACCGTGCTGGGCACATACAGCGACATCACCGGCAAGACCATCACGATTCGCCTCTCCTTCTCGCACCCGGAGCGCACGCTCACCCGCGACGAAGTGCAGGCGGTTGTTGACGGCGTGGTTGCGCGGCTGAAGGGTCAAGGGATTGAACTGAAGAAGTAACTTCCTCTCTATATGCATCTTTCTTCCTCCGAAACGCGGCTGTGTTTCGGAGGTTTTTTCGGTTCTTCACGGAATCTTGGGGGAAGAGCAGCTTGGGGGGCGCGTCTGCGGACGCGCAAAGTTACTGGCAGGGACGCTTCGCTGCCTGCA